>ENA-UOIY01000237-UOIY01000237.1-human-gut-metagenome-genome-assembly--contig:-P114-NODE-237-length-95368-cov-8.517516_pt1 | contig 95368 bp, 86 predicted proteins | sample MGYA00242335_ERZ723882 | MGnify/ENA metagenome assembly ERZ723882 | reverse complement strand
CATGCATCCCAGAAGCTTTAATGAGGCTTTTTGACAGCCTGATCCGTGCTGTGCACGACTATGCTGGGAAGCGAATCACTTCGTTTCCCGGCTTTTTTCATAGGCAAGCTGCGCTGCGCCCCACAGCGCGTCATGCTGTGCGGAGACGGTCTGCGCATATGGCAACAAGGCTTCAAAAACAAGCACGCGATAGGGGGAATCATGCGTCAGCAGCCCGCCCAGCAGTGCCAATCGCGGGCGTGGCATATCGAGCCGTTTGGATAGCGCCTGCGCGATGCGCGCAAGCTCCGCCGCACCCTGCCTAAGAATCGCCAGGCTGGCTTCGTCGCCCGCCTGCGCGCAGGTAAGCACCGCCTTGGCCAGCGCGGCGATGGCTGATTTATCCTGCCCGCTGTAATAGACATAATTCAATATGCCCTGTACGTCCTGACTGCCCGTGGCTTGATACACGGCCTGCAGAAGCATCTGCGCGTCCGCACGGCCATCCGCCGTTTGTACGGCCAGCGCCAGCGCAGCGCGTCCCAGCGCGTAGCCGCTGCCGCAATCGTCGATCAGATGTCCCCAGCCGCCCACGCGCGCGGTTTGCCCGGCGGTGTTGCGGCCAAAGCCCACCGAGCCCGTGCCTGCAATCAAAATGCAACCAGGGCCGTCCATGGCCCCGCGCAGGGCGATTTCAAAATCGCTGCACAGCATCAGCGCGCCTGCAAAGCCGCGCTGTGCCAGGGAAGCTTCCAGCAGTTGCCTGGCCTTGGGGGAGGATACGCCTGCGCCGCCGATACACAGCGCCGCGCAGTCCGCCAGGGCGGGGCATGCTGCCCACAATTCATCCAGACGCTGGCAAAAGGCCTGTTCGCCGATGGAGGCGATGTTGAAAGGGCCAAATTCTGCGCTGGACAGCACGGCGTTTTGCGCATCGCGCACCTGCAGGCGAGTGCTGGTGCCGCCGCCGTCTATACCTGCTACCCATGTCATACGCTTTCCTCCAAATGCACGGGCAAGCGTCCGTAGAAATGGCCGCTGTCCAGCGCCGCAATCAGCGCGCGCAGCGCGGCGGGGGAATAGTCATATACGGCGATTTTGCCTATATCGGGCAGCAGTGGCAGATCGTAGGGATTGCGCAGCGCGGCGGCTATCATGGGCTTGCTCAGGGTATGCAGTGCCCGCGCCAGCGCGATCTGGCCGGGGAACAAATGCCCGTTGCAGGTAAGCAGCAGAATGCTGTCATAGTCGGCTGCCTGCACCGTGAGGCGGGCGATTTCATCCTCGTCCGGATCCTTGCCGCACACGGCTGCGCCGCCGCCATAGCAGCGCCGAAGCAGCAGCGGAGCGGCTTCCATGGCTGCTGCCGCGTTGCCTGCCAGCGAGGCACGGTAATCCTCCGGCCCACAGAAGAATGTGCGCTCGTCCGGCTGGAAGAGCGGCCCGCTGACGTGGGTGATCGCGCGGCGCAGCATCCACTCTGCGGCTTCCCGGTCAGGGATCAAATCGACCAGCTCGGGCTGCGCGCTGGTAAAGGCATAGCGCTCCTTGGCGCGCAGGATGCGCTCCATGGACGCCTGCGCCTGGATTTCATCCAGTCTGCCTTCCTGCGCTGCGGCGCGCAGATATTCGGCGGTTTCGCGTTGCAGGGTCTCATTGCTGCTGACAAAAACCAGATCCACGCCCGCGTTCATGGCAGCCAGCGCGCCCTGCGGCGTGCCGTAATGGCGCTGGATTGCGTCCATGCACATGCAGTCGCTCAGAATCATCCCGTCAAAGCCCAATTGCCCGCGCAGCAGATCGTGCATGATACGGCGGGACATGGTGGCAGGTACGCCGTCCGGCTCCAGGCGCGGAAACAGAATGTGGCTGCTCATGATGGCGGGGATGCCACCCTTGATGGCCGCGCGGAAGGAAAGCAGCTCACAGGCTTCCAGCGCAGGCAAATTCTTGTCCACGCAGGGCAGGCCGATGTGCGAATCCACCGCCGTATCGCCATGCCCGGGAAAGTGCTTTCCGCAGCAGCAAACGTTTTCGTTTTGATAGCCAAGCACAGCTTCGCGGGCAAAATCTGCTACGCGCGTGGGATCATCGCCAAAGCTTCGCACGCCGATGACGGGATTGCGCGCGTTGCTGTTTACATCCAGCACAGGGGCAAGGTTCAGATTAACGCCAAGGCCGTGCAGCTGGCGTGCGGTGATCTGCGCTGCGATGCGCGCGCTCACCGGATCGCCCGTTGCGGCGACAGCCATATTGCCCGGCGTGACGACGGCGTCCGCGCCCAGGCGCGATACCATGCCGCCCTCCTGATCGATAGTAATGAAGGCGGGATGGCCGGTTTCGGATTGAACCAGCTGCTGGATATCGGCGCACAGGGCACGAAGCTGGGCATTATCCACCACATTGTGACGAAATAAAATGACATTCCCGATTTTATATTGCCGCACAAGCTGGCGAAAGGATTCGGTCAGCGCCGGCCCCTGAAAGCCGAATACCAGCCGCTGGCCGATGATAGCATGCAGATCCATGTAGACACTCCTTCTTGACAATTTCCCGTGCAGGGGATACACTGACATTAGCAATTTATAGGAAAACGGAGGGTTTGTATGGAACATCCCCTGCAAAGGCTGTGGAATAAGCCCGAGCGCCTGGTGATCGGCTTCATGTCCGGCACGTCGGCTGACGGCGTGGACGCGGCGCTGGTGCGCATATCGGGCTATGGTGTTGAGACCAGGCTGACCCAGCTGGCGTTTTGCTTTACGCCCTTTGACGAGGCCACGCGCGCAGAGGTGCTGCGCCTGGCGGGCGGCGGAAGTGCGGCGGCGGCGGACTTTTGCCGCATCAATTTTCATCTGGGCCAGCTATACTGCGAGGCGGGCGACGCGCTCTGCCGTCAGGCGGGCATTGAGCGGGCGCAGGTGGATTTGATCGGCTGCCATGGGCAGACGCTATGGCACATTCCGCAGGAGGAAATCTACCTGGGCAGGTCCCAGCACAGCACCTTCCAATTGGGCGAGTCCGCCATGCTGGCCGAGTATTTCGGCTGCCCCACGGTGGGGGATTTCCGCGTGCGCGATGTGGCCGCGGGCGGCTTGGGCGCGCCGCTGGTGCCCTATACCGAATTTTTGCTCTATCGCAGCCGGGAGGAATGCGTGGCGCTGCAAAACATCGGCGGCATCGGAAATGTGACCGTGCTGCCGCGCGATTGCCGGCTGGAGGATGTGTTTGCCTTTGACACGGGCCCGGGCAATATGCTGATGGACGCGCTTGTGGAGCGACTGACGAACGGCAGGCAGCATTACGACGCAGGGGGCAAAATGGCCGCGCAGGGGCGCGTGGATGCGGGCTTGCTGGCATTTTTGATGCAGGATCCATATTTGCAGCGAAAGCCGCCCAAAACCACAGGCCGCGAAGCCTATGGCGCGCCGTATCTGGCGGCGCTGCTGGATTACGCTGCGGCGCATGGCGTATCGCTGCTGGATACGCTGGCAACCGTCACCCGCTTTACGGCGGAGTGCATTGCCTATGGCCTGCAGCGCTTCAGCCCCTGTCGTCCGGGACGCATGATTGTGGGCGGCGGCGGATGCTATAACCTGACGCTGATGGCGCATCTGCGTGATCTACTGCCGGACTGCCGGGTGATGACCAACGAGGATCTGGGGCTGGATGGCAACGCCAAGGAGGCGGTTGCCTTTGCCCTGCTGGCCGATGAAACCATCTTTGCCAGCTGCAATAACGCCCCCGGTGCCACGGGCGCGCGGCATCCTGTGGTGATGGGAAAAATCAGTCTATAACGGCGCGCAGCGCCAGCGCAACACGGCCATCCGCCTGAGAAAGCAGGCGCTTGGCCGTGTTTTCATCTACCCCGCGCAGCAGCATGACGATGGCGGGCTTGCAGGCATAATGGCACTTTTCCAGCGCGGCGACGGCAGCTTCTTCGCTTTCGCCCGTGGCTTCGCGCACAATGGTCACGCAGCGGCGAATCAGCTTTTCATTGCTGGGTTTTACATCCACCATCAGGTTGCCGTATACCTTGCCCAGGCGGATCATCGCGCCGGTGGACAGCATGTTCAGCACCATTTTCTGCGCGGTACCGCTCTTCATGCGTGTGGAGCCGGTGACGACCTCGGGGCCGGGGGTGGGCGCGATGCCGATATCGGCCAGTGTATCAATCTGCGAGCCAGGGCAGCAGGTAACGCCGATCACCGGCGCGCCCAGTTCTTTGGCATAGGCCATTGCGCCCAGCACATAGGGCGTGCGGCCGCTGGCGGCGATGCCCACCAGCACGTCGTTTTTGCAAAAGGAAATGCCGGTTAAATCCTCGCGGCCAAGATCACGGTTATCCTCCGCGCCCTCCACGGCCTTGAAAATGGCCGGATAGCCCCCCGCAATCAGCCCCACCACCATTTCGGGCGGGGTGGAGTAGGTAGGCGGACACTCCACCGCATCCAGAATGCCAAGACGGCCTGATGTGCCGCAGCCGCAGTAAACCAGCCGTCCGCCGCCGTGCAGATGGGCGGCGATGATGTCCACGGCCTGAGCAATCTGCGGGCATACATGCGCTACGGCCTCAGCCACGCGGTGATCCTCGCGGTTGATCAGCCGCACCATATCCAGCGTGGACAATTCATCAATGTGCATCGTTTCGGGGTTGCGCTGCTCGGTGCGGATGCTCTTCAAATCCTCCATGGGTTACATATCCTCCAGTGTTTTTACCAGTTTCACCTGCTCGGGCGGGATCATAAAGCACTCGCAGTATTGCCTGCGCCCTTCGATGCCGCGCAGGCGTTTGAGATGGCTGTAGTATTCCTTATAGGGAAAGCTGCCGTGCACGGTGAAGGCATGGTGATTGATGGCCTTTTCCCACAGGGCGAAGCCCTGCGATACGTCCATGTATACATAGGGCTTGAAATCCTGCGCGTCCTCCCAGTTTTCGGCATAGTACAGCGTGCGGGCAAAATGCGGCGGCAGCTCACGCTCAAAGCCCGCGATGGCTGCGTAAAACCATGCGTCCGTCACGATAGCATGGCAGGCCATATGATCCTTGTGCATGCTGCAGGCATGGTGGGTGACGATAATATCCGGCTTGACACGGCGGATGATATCGCACACCTCAAAGCGCACGGTGTCGTTGTTGGGCAAAAGACCGTCGGGGTGATCCAGCACGATGGCCTCGCCGCCCAGATCGCGCATAAAGGCCTGCGCCTGGGCGATTTTTTCCTGCCGGTAGGCGGCGACGTCCGCCCCGGCGGGCGCGCCTTTTTCACCCGCCGTCAGCGCCAGGGTGACGGCATGGCCGCCCGAAACGGCGCAGGAGGCAAGCAGTGCGCCGGCGGTCAATTCCATATCGCCGATATGCGCGCCGATGGCTAAAATGGTTTTGTTCATGGCTTACAGCTCCTTGATCATCACGGCGAAATATCGCCTGGGGGTAAAGCCTGCGGCCTGATAGATGCGCTGTGCGGGATTATTCACGCCCGTAAACAGCGACATATACTGCGCGCCGCAGGCACGCTCGGCCAGACACAGCTTGTTAAACAGCAGCGTGCCCAGACTGTGACCTTCATACTGCGGGGCTACGCCCAACCCGGCAAAGTAGCCGCGGCCGCTTGGCTCGGGATATATGGGGCCTGTAAAGCCTGCGACCGTATGCCCCTTGAGGCCGACCAGCAGGTATTGCCCGGCACTGGCGGCGGCGGGAATCTCGCTGCTCCACATGCTGTTGCCCAGGGCGGATAGCATATCGTCCAGTGCTTCATGCAGGCCGGGCTGATAGCGCGCCACGGTGTAGCCCTCCTGCGCCATGGCGCGCTCTTTTTCGGCCATTGCGGGGGGATAAGCATAGGCGGAGAGATCGAGATACATGGCCATTTCGGTCGCGGCCTCGCGGTAGCCGCAGCGCAGCATGCGCCCGTACAGCGGCAGATCGCGTGGGACGCCGGGCATGTTGTTGTGCTGATGGCCGGGCGTGCCGGGGATGATCCACGGCAGACGGATGGGATTGAAGAACGTAACGGCGGATACGCTTTTGCCAGCCTGACGGAAAGAGTCCTCTAAAGCTGTCAGCAGCACGCGGGCGTTCTCATCGGTATCCAGCGCCTCGCTCAGCAGCAGGCAGCTGACATAGCCGCGCACCGCGCCCTGCGCCAGATGCGCGCCTGTGCAGCCATTGATGAAGCCCTGCGCCTGGCCGTCAACATCCAGCACGAATGTGTGTGCGGCGCTGAAATCGGAATGCGCAAGCAGCAGGGCGCGCAGACCAGCCTCATCCTGCGGGGCGTATCCGGCACGCACACCGGCCGTGTCCCACAGTTGGAGCACGGCCGGCGCATCGGAAGGAATATAATGTCTGATTTGCATATTAGCCTTTCACAGCGCCGATGGTGACGCCCTCCAGAAAGTACTTTTGCAGCGCGAAGAACAGGATGAACATGGGCAGCGCGGACAGCGTGGCCCCGGCCATCATGGGCGCGAATAGCGTTTCGTTGGCAAACTTGAAGGTTTTCAGGCCTACCTGGATGGTATACATGCGGTCCTTGCTGGTGACCAGGAAGGGCCAGAAGAAGGTGTTCCACGAGGACATGAAGGTATTGATGGCCATGACTGCCAGCACTGTTTTGGACAGCGGCAGCACGATGCGCACGAAGATGCCCGGATGGCTGCAACCATCCAGCTTGGCGCTTTCGATCAGCGGCGTGGGGATGCTGGCGAAGAACTGCTTGGCCAGGAACACATTGTAGGAGGTAACGATGCTCGGCAGGATCAGCGCTACATAGGTATTGGACATGTGGAATTTATTGACTACCAGAATATACAGCGGCACCTGCGTGACCTGATAGGGGATCATCATGGCCACCAGAATCAGCCCGAACAGGAACTTGCTGCCTTTGAAGGGAATCTTGGCAAAGGCGTAGCCCGCCATGGAAGCAAAGATCACATTGCCCAGCACCGTGCTGACCGAGGTGATAAAGCTGTTGCCGATCCAGCGCAGGGAATAGGGGCTGAAATCAAAGAACGCGACATAGGAATCCAGCGTCCAGCGCTTGGGAAAGATGGTACGCATGTTGCCCGCTGTGGAGACGGCGGGGCCAAAGGAAGAGGTGATCATATAGAAGATGGGAAACAGTGCCAGTGCCGCGAAGATGACCAGCACCAGCGCGATCAGCGTGTTGCGCAGGTGCAGCAGGCCACGGTTGTTGCGATGCTGCGAATACAAGCCCGTAGATGCCATATGCCCACCTCCTTAATATTCCACATCCACGCCCATGAGCTTGAACTGCAGGAGCGAGATGATGGCGATGACGATTGCCAGCAGGATCGCCTGCGCGCAGGCCAGGCCATACTTGGAATATTCAAACGCGTTTTTATAAATCAGCAGACCGATCATAGTGGTGCTGTTATCCGGGCCGCCGCCCGTCATCATAAAGGCGTTCATGAAAACCTGGAAGGAGCCGATCACGCCCGTTACCAGCAGGAACAGCGTGGTGGGCTTTACCAGGGGAAACACAATGTAGCGCACCTTTTGCATAAAGGTGGCGCCGTCCAGCTCGGCGGCTTCAAAATAGCTGTTGTCAATGCCCAACAGAGCCGCAATATAGATGATGATATTGCTGCCCTGGCCCGACATCAGGGCCATAAACATCAGCGACAGCATGGAGGTTTTGCTGGAGGAAAGCCAGTTTTGCGTGGGCAGGTGCAGGAAAGAAAGCACCTGGTTGAACAGCCCCTGGGGGGAGGAATCGTAAATCCACAGCCATACCACCGACAGCGCGACGCCCGAGGCGATGCCCGGCAGGTAGTAGATGGATTTGAACACTGACTGCACCTTGCGCGGGAAGGGCAGGATCATGATGGCGATGGAAAACGCCAACAGAAGAGAAAGCGGCACCACCACGGCGGTATACACCAGCGTGTTTTTGGTGGCTTTGTAGAACAGCGCGTTTTTGAAGGTTTCGGCATAGTTTTGCCATTTGATATACTGCGAGCCAAAGGGGCGATACTTTAAAAAGCTCGTCTCCACAGCGCTGATAACGGGATATAGCGTGAAAATGCAAAATACCAGCATGGATACGCCGATGAAGGCATAGCCCCACAGATCGTCGCTGGTCAGGCGGAAGCGCTTGCGTGCGGCAAGGGAAACGCCTTTGCTTGTCGTCATGTGATTCATTCCTTCCAAACTTGGTATGGCTCGCAGTCAATAGAAAAGCCGCCCGCCACGATGCAGCGGGGCGGGCGGCAATTCCTTTTGCCGTTCAGGCGGGGATTAGATCAGGCCGTTCGCACAGCCGTCTGCGCCAAAGAGCTTTACAGCTTCCTGACAGATGGCGTCGTATACCTGCTGAGCGGTGGCTTCGCCAGCCAGCAGAGCCTGGAACTTGGGTACGATCACTTCATCACGCAGCTGACGGGCGTTGGTGCTCTGCTCGGCGGAAACGCCGGAGGGAGGCGCAACGACCAGGCCGATTTCACGGGCGGCGCAGGCAGCGTTGCCTTCGTCCAGACCGGTTACGGCATACTTGGCATAAACTTCGCGGCCGCTCTTGCACACGGGATCCAGCAGCAGGGTGGAGTCTACCATCGCGGCGCGATCGCCGGAGCACAGGTAATCCAGGAACAGGCAAACGTTCTTGAGGTGCTCGTCGGTGGTGTTCTTATTGCGCAGGGCAACCAGACCGTCCACGGAGCCGAAGCAGGTTTCCTTTACGCCTTCCATCGTGGGGATGGGCAGGAAAGCATAGTTCACATGGATGGAGTTTTCAACGGCCTTGCCGTCGTTGGCGGCCAGGGCGGCGTTGTTCTTGTTGATGTTGAGCTCGAACAGGGGCATGGCCTTGCCGAAGATCATGGCGTTGCCGGTTTCGCACATTACCATGCGCTGGCCAGCTTCTACGGCGTACTTGGGCATATAACCGGAGGAGGTCATTTCTTCAACGGCCTTGAGCAGGTTCAGCATGTTTTCGGAGGTGTAGGCATACTTCAGATCCGCGGTGAAATCGTTGGTGATGCCGGCGGAAGCGCCGAAGATGCTGATGAAGTCAGCCGCGGTAACGCCGGAGTTGGCGAACACGAAGCCGAAGCAGTTGTCGGTGGTGCCGTTCTTGATGACTTCCAGGAATTCCTTATAGGTCCAGCCTTCAGACTGAATCTTGGCCACGTCCGCACCAGCGGCGGTCAGCATATCCTTGTTGGCGCCGATGGACTGGATGGTGATGTAGAGGGGCAGGCCGTATACATGGCCTTCCAGGGACATGTAGTCCAGCGCGTTCTGATCGTAATCAGCCAGGCGCTCGGCGTCCATGTACTTGTCAATTTCGATGCCGACGCCCAGGTTTACCAGGGTGCCGATGGTGGAATAGCTGACTTCCGCGATGTCGGGGGCTTCACCGGCATTGGCCAGGGTGGTCAGCTTGCCATTGTGCTCGTCCCAGGAGGTCTTGATGATTTCAACCTTGATTTCGGGATGGATGGCGGTGAACTCATTGGCCCAGGTTTCGATATCGGTCAGATAGGTGCCGGTGACCGGGGGAACCATCACGGTGATGGTATCGGTTTCAGCCAGGGCAGGAACGATGCCAAGCAGCAGCATGGCGGCCAAGAGAATCGAGAGAACCTTTTTCATGTTAGACCCTCCGTTGTTAAATTGTGGGATTCCGCAATGGAAAGGAATCCTTTTGTTAAGATTATACAGAAATAAGACCGCTTTGTCAATCAAAAAATCTCAAATTTTAGCAGGGGCACACTTGCATTTTTCAAAACGACGAAATTGCAGAATCCGACATTCTTCCCGCTTGAGCGCGGCGATACGGATGTGTTTTCGTGGCGGTGGGCGCAAAAAGGGCGAAGCACGGCATAAAACGTCTCCAATAAACATAAGCTATAAACGGCGCAGTGCGCCATTTTTCCGCGCGCAAGGAGGCAAAAGCCCCCTCAAGGGGTAAAATATTCGAGCGGGCGGTAAATTATTGATGAATATTTGTAAAGATTTGTGAAATACCTACTTGAAAAACTGTCACAAAAAGGTTACAATTAAGTATCCTAATGACATGGGCGCATTCGGCAGTTTGCCATGCGCGCACGCGGCGGCGTGAGCGCTGCGACGGACGGGGGATGAGGGTTGTAATGAAGAACACTGTAACGGCCATTGATTTCGGCACCAGCAAGATTGTCGCCCTTGTGGCGGAAACCAGCGGCCGCCAGCGCTGCGATATTATCGGCGCGGGCTTCTCTGCCTATTCCGGCTTTGCCGATGGGCAGTGGAACGAGCCTAACGCCTTGAACGAGGCTATTTCCAATGCGGTGCACGAGGCGGAAACGCAATCGCACACCCGCGTGCGTGAAGTAAACGTGGGCGTGCCGGGCGAGTTTTCCCGCGTGTATGCAATCGAAACCAAGATCGATCTTCAGGGCGCCGATCCGCATGTGACGGTGCGCAATATTGAAGATCTCTTCCGCCGCGCCACCGAGGAGCTGGGGCAGGTGCAGGGCGTGATCGTCCATCGCAGCCCCGCCTGGTTCATGGTGGATGAGGGCAAAAAGACCCTGGAGCCCATGGGCATGCGCGGCAGTTCGCTGCGCGCGCTGGTCTCCTTTGTGGTGGCCGATCAGTTTTTCCTGGATGATGTAAGCGAGCGTTTCCGCGCGCTGAACATCACCGTAAACAGCTTTTTCTCCACCCCGGTTGGACAGGCTATGCTCTTTATCCCCGATGAGGAGCGCGACCGTACCGCTCTGCTGGTGGATATGGGCTATCTGAACACCGAGGTCATGGCCGTGGAGGGCGACGCGGTGATCTTCCACAAGGTCATCCCCATGGGCGGCGGCGATATCGCGGCCGATCTGGCCTATGGGCTGGAAATCCCCCTGTCCTCTGCCGAGCAGATCAAGCGCGCCTACGTTTTCGGCGTATCCGCCGGGGATGAAAAATACGACGCGCTGGATCGCGACGGCGTAAGCAAATCCTTTACCCGCGAGGAAGTGGCCAATGTGCTCGAGCCCCGTGTGGAGGAAATTGCCGAGGCTATTCATGACGCAGTCAAGGGTAGCGGCGTGCGCCTGGGCAACTGGTCGGTGGCGTATCTGACCGGCGGTGGTCTGGCCATCAACCGCGGCGGCCGCGATTTCCTCAGCGCCAAGCTGGATCGCCCTGTGCGTGAGCTGCCGCGCAAAACCGGCAAGCTCTCCAGCCCTGTATATACCAGCGTGCTGGGTTTGCTGGATCTGATCATCGACACCCTGGTCAATGCCAACGCAAACCGCGGCGTGCGCGCCTTCTTCAATAACCTTTTCGGCGGCTGATGCAGGCCGCAGCCAATATCAATTACCGGAGGGAACATTATGCTGGAACTCCAAATGGATCAACAGAATCAGGGCTTTGCTTCTATTAAAGTAGTCGGCTGCGGCGGCGGCGGCAACAATGCTGTCAACCGCATGGTGGACGCTGGGCTGCGCGGCGTGGATTTCATCGCCGTTAATACCGATCGTCAGGCGCTGGGTCTGAGCAAGGCCGGTACCAAGATTCAGATCGGCGAGAAGCTGACCAAGGGTCTGGGTGCGGGCGCTGTGCCCGATATCGGCCGCCGCGCGGCGGAGGAAAGCCGCGAGGAAATAGCCGGCGCGCTCAAGGGCTCCGATCTGGTGTTTGTTACCGCCGGTATGGGCGGCGGCACCGGCACGGGCGCGGCCCCTGTGGTGGCAGAAATCGCCCGCGAGCTGGGCTGCCTTACCATCGCCGTTGTGACCAAGCCCTTCCTCTTTGAGGGCAAGCAGCGCATGAAGAACGCAGAGCTTGGCATCAACGAGCTGAAGCAAAGCGTGGATACGCTGGTAGTGATCCCCAATGATCGCCTGCTGCAGGTGGTCAGTAAGGGCACCACGATGCTGGAAGCCTTCCGCAAGGCGGACGACGTGCTGCGTCAGGGTATTCAGGGCATTTCCGATCTGATCGCCGTGCCTGCGGTGATCAACCTGGACTTTGCCGATGTGCGCACGGTGATGGAATCCGGCGGCATGGCCCACATGGGCATCGGTACCGGCAGCGGCGAAAACGGTATGGTCAACGCTGCCAAGGAAGCCATCTCCAGCCCGCTGCTTGAAACCAAGATCGACGGCGCGCGCGCTGTGCTGATCAACGTGTCAGGCGGCAAGGATATGAACATCATGGACGTCAACGAGGCCGCCAGCCTGGTCATGCAGGCTGCCGACAGCGAGGCCAATATTATCTTCGGCGCCAATATCGACGAAGAACTCAAGGACGAAGTGCGCATCACTGTCATTGCCACCGGCTTTGAAAAAACGCCCTTCCCGACGCGCGATCCCAAGGGCAAGCGCCCCAGCGCGCGCAGCGCTACCGGCCCTTACGGCATGGCCAGCGCCGCGATGAATCCCTATGAGAACCGCACACCCTCCGAGTCTGTCAGCGAGGATGCGCCGGCTCCCCTCAATACCTATGATGCGGATTCCTTTGCGCCCGGCATGCGGCCCATGGCCGCGCAGCGCCCGATGACGAGCGTGCCCTACGCGCCCTCGCCCTACGCCGCGCCCACCTACGCTATGCCTCAGCAGCCCTATGTGCCTTATCAAACGCCTGCCGCGCCCGCTCCCGTGCAGGAGCAGCCGGCGGCCAGCGAAAAGGATGATCTGGGCGTGCCTGCCTATCTGCGCCGCAAAAAGTAAAAAGAGATTTTCAGCCCGTCGCTGCATGTTCAGCGGCGGGCTTTTTGATGTGAAATCTGGTGGTTTATTTTGGATTGACAAAGACGGGAAATCATGCTAATCTATCGGTGTTAGATATGCTTAACCGCTGTGGCGGTTTTCTTAATCTACCGATGTTAGATGCATCTAACTGATGAAACAAGCATGAAAGGATGACGCGCTCATGGATAAAATCGCCATCATTTTTTCCACCATCACCGGCAATGCTTTCCGCCTGGCCGAGGCGGCCGCGGCGGTAACGCCCAACCACGTCGGCCCCTATAACATCCGCTATGTCAACCAGGAAGTGATCGATCTGTTCGACACCTTCGTGCTGTCCTACTGGTGCAATCATGGCACGGCAGACGACGATACGATTGACCTGATTCACCGCATGCAGGGCAAGAAGATCATTATCATCGGCACCCTGGGCGCGGCGCGCGATTCTGCCCATGCTCAAAAGGTGTGCGAGAATGTGGAAAAACTCGTGCGCGAAAACAACCAGCTGATCGGCCACTACCTGTGCCGGGGCAGCATCGATTTGAACCGCACGGCGCGCCGCCTGCGCATTCCAGAAGGGCAAAAGGGCCACCTGAGTCCGGAGCGTTTTGAAAAGCAGAAGGAATCGCTGGGCCATCCCGATGCGCAGGAACTGGCACAGCTGCAGGACGAAACGAAGGTATTTTTGCAAAAGCTATGAACACTGTATCTCATCGCTGCTTTCGCGTAGTGTTGATCACGCTCTTTGGCGCGCTGTGCGTCGTGACCGCGCTGGTTTGCGTGGGCATCGGCACCATTCATTTTTCCCTGCGGGAGATTGTGCGCGGTCTCTTTGTGGCGGATGACAGCACGTCCCGCCTGCTGATCTGGCATCTGCGCTTCCCGCGCATCCTGTGCGGTGGGCTGGTGGGCGTGTGCCTGTCGCTCTCCGGCTGTATTTTGCAGGGTGTAATGCGCAACACCATGGCCTCGCCCTCCACCATTGGCGTGACGGGCGGCGCAAGCTTTATTGGCTATATCACGCTGGTGGTATTCCCCAATTTTTCCCATCTGCTGCCCATCGGCTCCATCGTCGGTGCGTTTGTGACCACCATGCTGATCTACGCCCTGGCCTATCAAAAGGGCGTCAGCCCGGTCAAGATGATCCTGTCCGGCATGGCGGTATCGGCGCTGTTCGGCGCGTTCAACGATATGATCAAAACCTTCTTTGCCGATTCGTTGGGCAACGCCTCGGGCTTTCTGGTGGGCGGGCTGAACGGCACGGGCTGGTCGCACTTTGGCATGATTGCGCCCTACGCGCTGTGCGGCGTGCTGCTGTGCTTCCTGCTGCCTTCCAAGATGAACATCCTGATGTTGGGCGATGAAACGGCCAATTCCCTGGGCCTGCGCACGGAGCGGTTCCGCTTCTTCCTGATCGCCATTTCCTCGCTCCTTTCGGGTGCGGCTATTTCGGTGGCGGGGCTGATCAGCTTTGTGGGTCTTGTGGTGCCGCATATCGCGCGGCTGCTGGTAGGGTCGGATTATAAATATCTGTTTCCGGCCTCGGCCTTCCTGGGCTTTACGTTGGTGGTGGCCTGCGATACGATTGGCCGCGTCATCATGCCGCCGGGCGAGATTCCTGTCAGCATCATCCTGTCCTTTATCGGCGCGCCGTTCTTCCTGTATCTGCTGCGCACGCGCGAGACGGGAGGCGAGGGGTAATGTACTTTGGCTTTGAGGATATTACCATTGCCTTTCGCAGCAAAACGGTGCTTCAGCATGTGACGCTGGACATTCCAAGGGGAAAGATTGTTACCATCATCGGGCAGAATGGCTGCGGCAAATCCAGCCTGCTCAAGACGGTTTCCAAGACCGTTACGCCCCGCGCAGGGCGCGTGCTGTATGAAGGGCTGCCGCTGGACGCGTACGCTCCCAAGGTGTTGGCGCGGCACATTGCCTATCTTGCGCAGGTGCATACCTCGCCGCCAGATATTGACGTGCGCACGCTGGTATCCTACGGCCGATATCCATACATGAAGATGGGGCGAGGGCTAAACGCCGAGGATGGCAGGATCATCGATGAAACGCTGCGGCTGACCGGCCTTGAGCACCTGCAGCGGCGTACACTGCGCACGCTGTCGGGCGGCGAGCGGCAGCGGGCGTGGATTGCCATGACGGTTTGCCAGCAGCCTGAAATCCTGATCCTGGACGAGCCGACCACCTATCTGGATATCAGCTACCAGATGGAAGTGCTGGAACTGGTGCGCCGGCTGAATCGGGAAATGGGCATGACCATTGTGATGGTGCTGCATGATCTCAACATGGCCGCGCGGTATTCCGATTATTTGTATGTCATCAAGGACGGCGGCCTGTATGCGGGCGGCGCGGCGGGCAAGGTCATCACGCAGGAAACCCTGCGGGAGGTGTTTCGCATCGAGGCCGATATCACCCATGACGCGGCGCACAATTGCCCCTATTTTATCCCTATGCGCATTCTAAACGGTACTGCGGGCGAAAGCCCTACAGATACAAAAATGTAAACAGGAGGAAATCACTCAATGAAAAAGCTGTTTTCTCTGCTGATGGCCCTGTGCCTGCTGTGCGCTGCGCTGCCCGTTGTGGCTGAAAACGCCAATAGCGACCGCGCTGCGGCCATTCGAGCCAAATTCCTTGAAAAGGCCGACGAGGTTGTCGTGACCGATACCAGCGTCATCTTTACCGACGCGGCCTCCGAAACGCCCCTTGAGATTACCAAAAACCCCGGCAAGACCGCCGTTTTGTACGGCAGCTTCGTCACCATGTGGTACGAGGCGGGCGGCAAGGCGGACGGTGTGATCGGCGGCAGCTCCTCGATTAAACTGTATGAGCTCTATATCGGCCGCGACGTGACCCAGGATGAGGGCGTGACCGTGCTGGCTGAGTCCTCTGCGGGCAAAAACTGGAACACCGAAAACATTATCGCCTTCCAGCCCGATCTGATTGTATGCAGCACCGCCATGAGCGGCTACAAGACCATCTCGGCTCCTGCGCAGGCGGCGGGCATCCCCATTGTGGCCATGAGCTATAACGATTTCTCCGATTACCTCAAGTGGTTCAAGGTGTTCTGCAATCTCAACGGTCAGCCCGAGCTGTGGAATACCGTGGCCATGCCCGCCCTGGACAAGGTGGTGGACGTGCTGTGCCGTATCCCGGAGAACCCTGAAAACGCGCCCAAGGTGTTTGCCATGTTCTCCGCTACCAAGGATAACATCACCGCCAACACCTCCAATACCGTACTGGGCGGCATGATCTCCGAGATGCAGGCTGTCAACATTTCCGACGCGGACAATACTTCCGGCGCGGAGCGCATCGAAATCAACATGGAGTCCGTGTTCGCGGCTGATCCGGATATGATCGTGGTGCAGTGCCATGCGAGCAAGGAGGACGACGCGGCTCAGCTGGATCGTGTGTATGGCGGCAATGCCGTGTGGCAGTCCCTGCGCGCGGTGAAGGAGGGCAAGGTGTACTTCCTGGAGCCCCATCTGTTCCATTACAAGCCCAATAGCCGCTTTGCCGACGCTTATGTAACGCTGGCCAAGATTCTTTATCCTGAAATCGACTTTGATAATTGACGATGGAAAACAAAAACGTACTGATTTCTGTGTCCTATGGCGCGCTGGATAACGCCGCGCTGGATGCGGATGTGGGCAGGGTTGAGACTGCAATGCTGAACGCCCTGCCTGGCTGGCAGCTGAGCCGAGCCTTTACCTCAGCGCGCGTGTGCTCGCTTTTGAGCAAGCGTGGCAAGGAAGTTCCTGATGCTGCTGGGGCGATCGCGCAGGCGCGGGCGGAGGGCGCGGAGCATATTGCTCTGGCGACTCTGCTGATATCGCCCGGCGAGGAATACGAGGGCGTGCTGGCGGCCGTGGACGGCCTGCCTGTTGCCTCTCCGCTGCTGGCGGAGGATGAAGACCTGGACGCGCTTGCAGCTTATTACGCAGGCGTACAGCACGATTGCGGCACGCCGCTGCTGCTGATGGGGCATGGGCACCCGAGCAACGGAAACCCTGCCTATCGGCGGTTGCGCCAGCGTTTGCCGGAGCAGGTCTATCTGGCCTGTTTATCCGGAGCGGATAACCTGACGGCACTGCTGCCGGAATTGCTTTCCCAGCCTGCGCGCCGCATCACGCTGGAGCCGCTGCTGATGTCGGTGGGCGGCCATACCCTGCGCGATATGGCGGGGGAGGAGCCGGACAGTTGGAAATCCCAGCTGGAGAAGGCCGGCTTCACGGTGGACTGCCATCTTACCGGCATGGGCAGGCTGGAGATTGCCCAGCGCATCTATGCGCGCAAGCTGCGCAGCCTGATCGGTTAAAACAACACAAAAAGCAGCCCCATCCTTGACTGGAAGGATGGGGCTTTGCTGCGCATGGAGGCGTCTGAAGGGCGCTTATTGCGGCTTATCGATCATTCGGATGCTGGTAATTACCGGCTGGTTTTCCTTGGCTACGGTGCCGTTGCCGTCCGTTACCGGCGTGTTTTCACAGATAGCGTCCACGATCTCCATGCCGCTGAGCACCTTGCCAAAGGCCGCGTATTGGCCGTCCAGATGCGTCGCGTCCGCGTGCATGATGAAAAACTGGCTGCTGGCGCTGTTATAGGCGCTGGAGCGCGCCATGGACAGCACGCCGCGCGTGTGTTTGAGGGGATTGTCCACGTCGTTGGCCGAGAACTCGCCTTTGATCTTATTTTCCGAGCCGCCGGTGCCGTTGCCCAGCGGATCGCCGCCCTGAATCATAAAGCCGGAGATGATGCGGTGGAAGGTCAGGCCATCGTAGAAGCCCTGATTGACAAGGTTGACGAAGTTGGTCACGGTAATCGGGGCGGTATCGGCATACAGCTCGGCGGTGATCGTGCCGTAGTCCTTTACGTCGATCTGCGCGTAGTAGGTGCCGTGCAGCAGCCCGTCGTCGGCTGTATTTTTATGCTTTCCGCCAAGCAGCAATACGCCTGCGACGATCAGCGCGGCGACGAGGACGACGGCGACGATAATCAGCGGCCAGTTGGTTTTCTTTTCAGGCTGCTTTGCATAGGGATTGACTTTCTTCTGCTTTGTTTTTGACATCAGTTCCTCCTTGACAAGGTGTCGAATTTGCACGTATAATGTAATGTATGCTTATTATGCGGTGCGGCACCTGCATATATTGTACCCGATGCCGCCATGCAAATCAACCGTTTTTTTATGCGGCAGAGGGAGGTCGCTTTATGCGGCATATCTTTATCGTCAATCCCCGTTCCGGCCACCAGGATGCAACGCCAGTGATCCAAAAGGCGCTGAGCGAGCTGAACCCTTCGGAGCCTTATGAAATCTACGTGACCAGCGCGCCGGGGGACGCGACGCAATACGTCCGTACCCGCTGCCAGGCGGATACCTCGCCCCTGCGCTTTTATGCCTGCGGCGGTGACGGCACGCTGAATGAGGTCATCAACGGCGCTGCGGGCTTTGACCATGCGGCGGTCGGCTGCTACCCCTGCGGCAGCGGCAACGATTTTATCAAGTACTTTGGCGGCCGCAAGTTTTTTACCGACCTGGGCGCGCTGATGAGCGGACATGAGCAGCAGGTGGATATGATCCGTGTGAACGACCGCTATGCCATCAATGTGGTTAATATGGGCTTTGAGGCCAAAACCGCCGCGCGGATGATTAGGTTCCGCCATCTTCCCCTCATGCACGGTTATCGCGCCTACTATGGCGCCATCGTGCTGACGCTGATTGACGGCGTCCGCCACCGCTGCAAAATTGCGGTGGACGGTGAAACGATGATGGACGGCAATATCCTGCTGTGCACCCTGGCCAATGGCGATTATGTGGGCGGCTCCTTCCGCTGCGCGCCGCGCGCGGATGTGGCCGACGGACAGATCGAGGTCTGCATCGTCACGCCCATTTCCCGCTTCCGCTTTGCCAGGCTGATCGGCTATTATCAGCGCGGCGAGCATCTGGATAATCCGCTGCTGCGGGACTGCATTCACTATTGCCGCGGCCGCAAGGTAGTAATCGATGCGGATCCGGGCTTCCTGATGTGCCTGGACGGCGAAATTACCAGCGGTTCGCACTTTGAAATTGAAAACGTGCCCTCTGCCCTGCGCTTTATTGTGCCGGAGGGGGCGGCGCATCATGCCGACGGCGTCAACATGGCGGGGGAAGCCGTATGACGGTTAAGCGCGTGATCTGCGCGGTCATTGTCCGCGATGGGCGCGCGCTGCTGGCACGCCGCGCGCCGGGGCAAAAGCACGAAGGGCTCTGGGAGTTTCCCGGCGGCAAGGTGGAAGCAGGCGAAACGGACGCAGCCTGCCTGGAGCGCGAGCTTCAGGAGGAATTTGGCGTCGCGGGCCGCACGGGCGCGCATCTCTGCGACAGCGTGTGCGCTTATCCGGAGCTGGACTTGCAGATTACCCTGTGCGCGTATTTCTTTGATTGGCAGTCGGGCGAATTTCAGTTGCGCGTGCACGATCAAATCCAGTGGGCGGACGCGCAAGGGCTGAAAACAGCGCAGCTTACGGCTGCTGATGTGCAAATCGCCGCAGCGGCAGGGCGGCTGCTGAAATAATGCCATATAAAAGCCAGGCTGGCAAAACGTCAGCCTGGCTTTTTATATAAGCGTTTGCTCGTTATTCCGCGCGCATTTCCGCATCGGGGATGACGTCCCACGCCAGCGCGCTCAGCTGCGCAGGCAGAGACAGGGCGATGACGCCGTTAAAGTGCACGGCAATGTGCTCGCCATCCGTGGGCAGCTCCACATCCTCGGGCAGATGCACAATGTACTCCTGCTGGGTCTCATCCTCGATCAGCGTCACCTCGCGTTCATTGACTGCGCTGACAATGCCCTTCAGGGTCGCGCCGAAAATGTGCTGCGCGTACAGCTGCGCAGGGAGTGAGCGGGTCAGCTTGCCGTCATAATCCACCACCACGTACTGACCGGCGTGAAGCGGCTCGGCCAGATCGGTCACGGTGTTTTCATCGGTATTGACCTGCACGGTCTGATTATCCTGGTTGAGCAGCAGGAAGGAGCCGTCGTCGAGCATTTCAAGGATATAGCCGTGCTGGGTCTGAAGGTCGGCCTCGGGATCAAAGGATGCGGCGGCGGTGCCGGAAATCAGGGTGAGCAGCGCCAATAGAATGGATACGATTTTAGCAGTCATGGTCAGTGTCCTCCGTTTTGTTATTGCGGGTTGTTTTTTGCCCTGCACTTATTGAACGGACGGTTCCGAAGAAAGTTCCGCCTTTTTAGAATTTTTTTTAATCATCCAGCGATCCAGCCAGATCAGCAGCTGCGGCAGCAGGAACAGAATCAGCAGTACCGATACCACCGCGCCGCGCGCCAGCATGGTGCCGATGGAGGAAATATAGAAAACCGTGCTGATCTTGCCCACGGCAAAGCCCGCCGTAATCAGCGCCAGACCCGAGGTCAGGATGGTTTGCAGCGACATCTGCATGGCCTGCGCAACGGCCTCGCGCGGGGGAAGGGTGTTGCGGCACCTGCGGTAATGGCTGGTCAGCAGGATGCCGTAATCGATGGTTGCGCCCATTTGCAGCGCCACGCAGATCAGATAGCACATGAAGAATACCGAGCCGTCCACCAGCCCGGAGAAGGCCATGTTGATGTATACCGCACCCTGGATCAGGCAAACCAGCATCGCCGGGATGATGAGCGAGCGGAAGGAGATCATCACGATCAGGAAAACCAGACCGATGGTGATCAGACTGACACGCGTCATATCGCCGGTGAAGGAGGTGGCGATATCGTCCATGGCAACCAGCATGCCGGAGAGCGCGCCGTCCTCGCCGTAATACTTATAGAGGATGGCTTCGATTTGCTGCACCGCATCGTGCGCATAGGGACTGGAAATAGCCAGGTTCAGCGACAAGAGCGCCCTGGCATAATGTGCGCCGTTAAAGGTGGAATTGGCGGTATTCAGCAGCGTTTCTGCCTGGTTAAGCTGCTCCATGGCCGCCTTGGGCACCAGCATGGAGAAACGCTTGGCCAGGGAAATCAGACGCTCGATTAGCGCGTCGGCGCGGATATTGTCGGTAACGCCCAGCTGATTGAACACCATCTGCACCTGCTGCTCGGAGTAGCCAAGAAGCTGGGCGGCCTTGGGCACATCATAGTATTCCAGCGCCTGCGCGCCGGTGGTCACCATGGCCTGTACGCTGTTGACGATGGGCGCGCCGTCAAAGGCGATGGCCTGCATTTCGGCCAACATATCGCGCTGCCGCTGATAGCCCTCGTCCGTCGTATCGGTGGGAAAGAGGAGCACGATCTGGTTGTTTTGCCCGAACAGCTCGGATACCAGCTGCGAATCCGCATCCATATCGCGCACGGTATAGGTGTAGGTGTTGCCGAATTGCAGGATGGTGCCGGCCACAATTAGCGCGATCAGCAGGATAGGCACTACGCCGCGCGCGCCGCGGGTGATAAGCTTGCCGCTGATATGCGGCGGCTTGTGCGCCGTTTTATCCAGCAGGGGAGAGCAGGCAACCAACACGCCGGGCATCAGCAGGAAAACGGTGAGCGTGCTTAGCACGATGCCCTTGGCCAGCACAATGCCGATGTCAAAGCCGATGGTAAAGCTCATGAATACCAGTGCCAGCATGCCCGCCACGCTGGTCAGCGCGCTGGAGGCGATGGGCATAAACGAGTCGGCCAGCGCCTGCGTCATGGCCTCGCGCGGGGCCAAGCCCTGCGCGCGCAGACGCTCAAAGGCGTTAATCAGCATGATGGAATAGTCCATCGCCAGCGCCAGCTGCAGGATGGCAGCCACAGCGAATGTTACAAATGAAATGCTGGGGAAGATCCAGTTGGTGCCCATATTGAGCAATATGGATACGGCAATAATAAGGAAAAAGATGAACGGCTCCAGCCAGGAGCGCGACATGGCCAGCAGCACCGCCAGCACGATTATGCAGGAAACCAGCATCACAATAGGCATTTCACGGCCAATGTTTTGTTGCAAAAGGCGGTTATCCTTGGGGCCGCCGCTGATCAAGTGCGGCGTATCGGCCAGCTGTGCTTCGATTGCATCGTATACTGCGTCTGAGTTATCCGCGTTGGCGATCACGCGGATCAGGCGGTAGGTACCGCCGTCATGCTCCTTTACACCGGTTTCGGCATCGTGATTGGCTAGCATCACGCCGTCCAGTGCGGCGATCCAGGAGGCTGTTTGCTGCGCATCCTCCTCGGTGCCGTTTTTGAGGGCGACGGACATACCGGACACGCCGGAAAACTCGCTGTTCATGATGGCAAGCCCGCGCATGGCGGCAGTGTCGTCATCCAGATAGGAAATAAGATCGTAATTGACCTTGACAGAGCGGATGGTCGTGCCGCACAAAACAGCCAGGATTAGCATCAGGATCATCAAGGGGATGCGCAGACGCACGATTAACGCGGCGACTTTCTGCCTCATTCAGAATTGTCTCCTTTATATCAAAATACATCTGTAATTATAGCATAATAACAGGTGAAAATGAAGACTTTGCCATCGCTACGCCGTAAACTCCCGTAACATATAAAAATTGAAATGGGGAACGAAAAGGATATACTTTTTACAAATTAAATTTAAAAATAACAAACTATGGTATGGAAATAATAGATTATAGAATTTAAAATGATGAATTGAATGATTACGTGCATTGGCAACCTGCCCTGCCTTGCTTGCTTGAGTATTCCATTAATTGCCAAACTAAAAATGCAAAAAGATACATCATTTTGTTACTTGTTGTTATTCAAAAATAGAATAACTGGAGGGATATCCCGTAAAGATGCAATATAACGTATGATTTATAACCATAATATGCGAGAAAATATTTGGCTTAAATCTCAATCTTATTGATTCACAACCTTTTTTGTGGTAAAATGTAACCGTTAATCAAAGCATCCTGTCATCTGCATATGCCACACCACGAAACGGCGATTCTTGAACAATGGAATGACACATAAAGGATGCCAAGGAGGGATCTTACCCGTGGACACATCCATCCGGATTCAATTGATGAACACCTTTGCAATTTATATTGATACGCAGGAGGCGAATCAGCTACTGGCCAAATCCCGCAAGGGCGTGGCGCTGATGCAGTATTTGATCTTAAACGGCGGACAGAGCGTTCCCAATTATCGCATTTTAGGCACTCTATGGGCCGATGATCACAGCGCTAATCCCGAAAATGCACTCAAAACGCTGGTTAGCCGTCTACGCATCATTTTGAACCAGATTTATCCGGGCATGGGCGCGTGCATTGTCGCCGATCGCGGCGCTTATCATTGGAAAAGCCTGCCAAATATGACGGTGGACGTATATGAAATTGAGGAGCTCTTTGATCACCTTGGCGCGCCGGGCACCACGCCCTTTCAGTAGCGTGCCTGGTATGCCGATCTTCTTCGTCTCTATACGGGCGATCTTTTGTATGCCAACGAGCAGTGCGATTGGGCGCTGGCTCGCGGCACATTGCTGCATAACAAATATATGTCCGCCGTGTACGCCTATGTCGAGATGCTTAAGGCCGACGAAAACTATGAGGAGGTTGCCACTGTTTGCCGTTCCGCGCTGGATGTCGATCAGTTTGACGACCGTCTTCACATGGAATTGATGACGGCTTTGATCAAGACCAACCGCACCAGCGACGCGCTGATTCAGTACAAACACGTTATGCACCTCAACTATCGTTATCTTGGCATCCAGCCCAGTGACGATATGCAGGAGTTTTACAAGCAGATTGTTCACGCCGGAAAAACGTTGGATTTTAACCTTGATTCCATCCGCCGAGAGCTGATGGAAAGCGGTGAGCAGCGCGGCGCGTTCATCTGCGAATATGCCGTCTTTAAGGAAATTTACAACCTGCAAATGCGCAATTTGGAGCGCCTGGGATCGACCATGTTCCTTGCCATTATTATGGTAGGAAACCCCAATGATCCCAACGTAAACAGCATCAAGCAGAACAATGTTGTCAACGGTCTGCTGGAGATTCTGCGCACAAATCTTCGAAAGGGGGATACCATCACCCACGTTTCGCCCGCCATCATTGCGCTGCTACTGCCCACCGTCAATTACGCCACGGGCAACCTGGTTATGGAGCGCATCAAGCGCCTCTTTTACCGCAAGTATCCCAACTCCACCGTCGCCTTTAATTACCGCGTCGGCCCGCTCAGCAGCGAGGAAAAGTATTGTAAGGAAAATGTAAAAGAATATTAACACTCTTGTGCCCATCTGGGGCTAAGCCCTGACAGATGTAACCGACTGCGTAACCAATGCTGGCTATAATTTTTCTGTAGGCTGGAAAAGGTATGGATATGTGCCAAGCATTAGTTATCAAGGAGGTACCTGTCATGAAAAGAACCTTAGCTCTCATTCTGGTCGCGCTGATGGCTTTTGCCGCGGTTGTCTGCTGGGGCGGAAACGGTATCGTCGCCCACGCGGATGATCCTCAGTTCTCCGCCAACGTCATCGTTGGTCTGGTGGGCAAGGACAGCGGCGATCTGTACTATGGTGATACCGTGCAGCTTTACGCTTCTATCGATAACGCCAATATGCCCTACAACATCATCTGGCAAGCCAATGCTGGCGAGGGCTGGAAGACCATCCAGGAAGGCGGCCTGCGCTACGAGATGGAGCTCACTTCCTCCACCGTGTCCCGCAGCTATCGTGTAGTCCTCGAGGCGGTTGAGCCCGCCGAGTAACCCGTGCCCATGTGAAGCCCCCGGCTTCGCTGTTGCCATATAAATTCAATCTTTCATATAGTAAGGAGACGTCGAATCATGAATCAGAAAAAGAAAATGGCGATCATCCTGGCCAGTATCCTGGCGCTGATGCTGGTGGGCGCTGCGGTTGCAAGCAAGATCATTGCTTCCGATCCCTACCGCCTGCCTTCCGTCAAGCATCGTCCTACCGAGACTCCCGTAGTCACGGCCGAGCCAACGGCTGAGCTTACCGCGGAACCGACTGCCGAGCCCACCGAGGAGCCCGTTGTCGAGCCCACCGAGGAGCCCGTGATCGAGCCCACCGAGGAGCCCGTGACTGAGCCCACCGAGGAGCCCGTCACTGAGCCCACCGAGGAGCCCGTGATCGAGCCCACCGAGGAGCCCGTGATCGAGCCCACTGAAACGCCCAAGCCCTATGACGGCCCCATCGCCGTTGGCAATGCGGAAGTTCATGCCGCGCCCGATGCCGATAGCCCCGTCGTCTTCACCGTCCCCAACGGCGCAGCCATCAAGGTCTTCTCCACCGAGGGCGATTGGGCCAAGGTCGAGGCTCACGGCTTCTCCGGCTATCTCCATCGTGATCATGTCCGCGGCGTTGCCTTTGCGCAGCCTGCCGCCACCCCCGTCCCCGAGCAGCCGGAAAACATCACCGAGAATGACCTGCCCGATAACGCTCGTCTGCTGGGCGTCATTCAGGATAAGCTCAGCGCCGAGCGCTCCGTATCCGTCTATGTCTCCTATGATGGCGAGTACGTCACCTTCGGCGATACCGTCACCCTCTACGCCGTCCTCCATGGCTATGAGGATACCGTTTACACCCTCCAGTGGCAGTCCAGCCCGGATAACGCCTCCTGGGCCGATATCTCCGGCGCTGTCAGTGCCAGCTATGCCGTCACCGTGACGGAAGCCAATTACACCGATTATTATCGCGTGGCGGTAACGATCAATGGCGTTATCGTTGCGGATGAGCTGCTTGCTGAAGCCGCCAAGTAATTCTGCCTGCTTGCGCCCCGGCCCATTGCCCCGGCGCACTGGCTTACCTGAATTTCATGGGGAGGATTAATTTCTTATGGAAAACAAGCTTCGTAGGGGTCTTGCCCTGCTGATGACGCTGATCATGCTCATCAGCTGCGCGCCCATGGACGCGCTGGCGGCCATCGTGCCCGTCTCCGGCGGCACGCAGACCAGTGATGGCCTTTCGCTGTTCAGCATCGTGAAGCCGCCGGTGGCTACTGTTACCTATGTCTTTATGAATGGCACGGAGGAATTCGCTCGCCAGATTCTCAAGAACGGCGAAACCCTCAACAATCCCGGCACGCCGAAAGCGGACAAGGAATTCGTCGGCTGGTTTGACGAAAGTGGAAACCAGCTTACCTTCCCCATCACCGCGTCCGTCGGCAGCGCCTCTTTTACCGTCACCGTCAACGCCCGCTTCGCGGACGTGTACTTCGTATTCTTCACCAATGAGAAGGGCGAAGTCATGGTCACGAAGAAGGGCAAGAAGGGCGAGACGATTTCCACGGAGGGCGTCACCTATCCCGTCGGCAATGAGCAAACCATCGTCGGCTGGAAGGATGAAAGCGGCAATATCGTTACCTTCGTCAAGCTGGAACACAAAGACGTCAGACTTACGGCTATTGTCGCGAATGGTCACTGGATCACCTACGATTCGCAGGGCGGCACCTATGTCGAGCCCGCGTTCGTAAAGGGCAACGAAACGACCACCGCGCCAGCCGCCCCCACCCGCCCCGGCTATACCTTCGCCCATTGGCAGACTGAGGACGGCACGGCGTTCACCTTCGGGTATCCGCTCGATCAGGCGCTGACGCTCCACGCCGTCTGGACGCCCAATAACAATACGCGCTACACCGTCATCCACTGGCTGGAAAACGCCGATGACAATGAGTATTCCTATGCGGAATCCGAACCCATGACCGGCGCTACCGGCGCGCAGACCAGCGCGGCGGCGAAGAGCTATCCCGGCTTCACCGCGCAGACCATTGCGCAGCAGACCATCGCGGGCGACGGCTCGACGATCGTGAATGTGCGTTATAAGCGCAATGTGTATAACGTGACCTTCTGGACAGTGAAATACAGTTTTCTCAGTGGTTATAGAAAAGATAAGGAAATTACTGAGAACCGAATCACTGCCAAATATGAAGAGAATATTAAGGCCAAATGGCCGGGAGGGATATGGGCAACTTCTCCTGGTGGATCTACATTCCAGGCCAATATCGATACTATGCCTTTGAACGGTACGGAGTTTTTTGAGACCGATCAGGGCAGTGCAGAAGCGAACTATTATCTTGAAGACTTGAATGGCCAGTATGTGCTGGATCATACGGATACTGGCGCTAGCCGCAGTTCTACGGTTACCGAGGAAGACCGTTATCCCATTACCGGCTTCACCTGCAACACCACGAAGAGTCCTAAGAACGGCGCAAACTATAACGGCGCCAAGTTCTACTATGACCGCAACAGCTATAACATCGTCTACGTGAGCGGCGGTCAGACGGTAGACACCGCTTCCAAGAAGTTCGAACAGAGCATTGCGGACGCGGGAAGCTATACGCCCCCTGTCAAGCCCGTCGGCCAGGAGGATTATGTCTTTGGCGGTTGGTATGCTGATGAAGCAACAACAAAGCCCTATGACTTCACCGGCAAGTCCATGCCCGCGCAGAATGTCACGGTCTATGCCAAGTGGAACAAGCCCGTATATAACGGCACAATCTATCTGACCATCGAAGGCACTACTGGTTCATCGATTACACTCAACGTCCCGAAGGGCGACACGATTGAAACCGCGCTGAACGAAAAGCAGGCGGAAATCATGGCGCAGGCTGGCGAAGGCTATACCTGGCGCGGCTGGCGTACCGGCAAGGATGGCACCGGCGAGCCCTTCAACCCCCAAACCCGGATCACAACGGATGTCACCCTCTACCCCTACTACACCAAGGACGGCACCTTCACTGTAGAATATGTTTCCGGCAAGAACGATGTAACCGCTCCGGTGGATGGCAAGTCCTACGCGGAGGACAGCTTTGCTGACCTCATGTCCCCGGGCAAGCTGGTTGCTGCTGATGGCGAGTATTTCCTCGGCTGGTCTGATGGCGCGGCTACCTACCAGCCCCGCGATAAGTACCAAATCAAGAGCAATCACGCCAATCAACAGAACGTCATCACCCTCACCGCCCAGTGGGGCGCGCGTCCCGCTGGCACAACCCTGACCTATAAGGCCAATGGCGGCGCAGGCGCGGACGTGGTTGAAAACCTCGCCAACAACGCGACCGTCACCACCAGACCCGGCACTACCTTCTCCCGCGTCGGCTACACCTTCAAGGGCTGGGACACCGACCCCAAGGGCGAAGGCTCCATCGCCCCCAACACGCAGGTGCAGGTGGACAACGGTAACGGCGAAAACGTCCTCTACGCCATCTGGACGGCGAATACCAACACCAAGTACACCGTCGAGTTCTACTATCAGAACACGGATGGCACTTACACGCTCAACCACAGCGACAAGCGCACGGCCACCACGGACACGGAAGTTTCCGTTACCGCCGACGATAAGGCGGCTAAGGAAAACAACAAGTACGTGTTCGAAGCGGATAACAAGAACAACGTGCTTTCCGGCAACGTCGCAGGCGACGGTTCGCTGGTGCTGAAGCTGTACTTCAAGCTCAACACCGCAAGCTACACCATCCACCATTACCTGAACGGCACCACCGTCAAGGTTGCAGATGACGAAACCGGCACCAAGACCATCGGCGAAGAGCTGACGGCGAACAAGAGCAATGCGCTCTATCTCGCCTATGCCGCCGCCGAGGTGGCCGACTATGCCCCCTCTCAGACCATCACGATCGCGGCTGACGAATCCGAAAATGTCATCACGGTCTATTACACTATGCCCCTGACCATCAAGGCCAAGGATGCGAGCAAGACCTACGACGGCGATCCGCTGACCCAGCCCGATTTCACAATGGAGGGTCTGGTCAACGGCGACACGAAGGAGAACTTCTCCCTCTCCATGACGGCGGCCTCCACCATCACCAACGCGGGCAGTACCCCGAACGTGATTGATGAAAGCACCGTCAAATATAAGAACGGCGATATTCCTTCCATTCCTACCTATTATAATGTATCCTATAAACCCGGCACGCTGACCGTCAACCCGGTTACTGCCCAGGTCACCGTCACCGTCACCGAGAACAGCGATACCATTACCTACGACGGCACCGAGCACAGCGTCAAGGGCTACAAGTCCATGACGGCTGACAACAAGCTGTACGACGTGACCACGAGCGTCAAGACGACCGAAACCGCCGCGTGGACTGCGAAGGGCACGAACGCGGGCGAATACCCCGTGGGCGTCGCCGCGGGCGATTTCACGAACACGAACCCGAACTTCACCAACGTTGAGTTCAAAATCGTTGATGGCACGCTGAAGATCAACCCGATCACGGAAAAAACGATCACCATCACCGCGAACAGCAAAGAAAAGACCTACGACGGAACCCCGCTGACGGACAACGGCTTCACCTTCACCGAGGGCGTGCTGAAGAACGGCGACGTTCTGACGGCGGTTGTCGAGGGCAGCGCCACGAACGTGGGCGACGAAGGCAAAAACGTCGTTAAGAGCTACAAGGTCATGCGCGGCAACGTGGACGTGACCGGGAACTACACCTTCACGGACAGCGTTGATGGCACGCTGACCATCAACAAGCGCACCGTGACGCTGGAGTCCAAAGGCGGCAGCAAGGAATACGACGGCACGCCGCTGACGAAGCCGGATGTCACCGTGGGCAGCGACGGCTTTGTGGCGGGCGAGGTGACCGATGTCAAGGCCACCGGCAGCGTGACCTTCGTGCACGAGGGCGAAGTGACCAACGCGATCACCTACACCGAAGGCACGAACTTCAAGGGGACGAACTATACCATCTCCAAGGAAGAGGGCAAGCTGTCCATCACCAAGCGCGAGGGCGAGGGCAAGACCATTACCGTCATCGCTGCTAACGGCGAAAAGGTTTACGACGGCACCCCGCTGACGAATAACGGCTTCACCCACGTGGGCGCGCTGGTGGAAGGCGACGTGCTGACGGCGGTTGTCGAGGGCAGCCAGACGGACGTCGGCGTCGGCGACAACGTGGTAAAGAGCTACAAGGTCATGCGCGGCGAAACGGACGTGACCACGAGCTACACCTTCGCCGACAACGTGAAGGGCGCGCTGACCGTTACCCTGCGCGACGTGACCTTCACCGGCGAAAGCAAGTCCCTTCCCTACACCGGCGGCATGCAGAGCATTACCGGCATCACGCAGAGCGGCCTTGTGGAGGGTCACAGATACGAAGGCCTGACCTATAAGGCGGAAGGCCAGAATGTTGACAGCTACGACGGCGCGTTCAGCGGCGACGTGGTGATTAAGGACGCTCAGGGCAACGACGTAACGAAGAACTACAACGTTACCAAGACCCCCGGCAAGCTGACCATCACCAACGCGAGCTTCACCGTGACCTTCACGGGCGAAAACGCTGAGAAGATATACAACGGCAAAGAGCAGTCCATCACCGGCATCACGGTTGCTGGTCTGAAGACTGGTCACAGGTATGAAGGTCTGACCTACGAAGCCAAGGGCACGGATAAGGGCGAGTACGTAGGCGCGTTCACCGGCACGGTGAAGATTCTCGATGAGAACAACGTGGACGTTACCGAGAACTACGCCATCACCCAGACCCCCGGCAAGCTGACGATTACGGCTGTGGAGACCGAAGTGGTCGTGACGATCGAGGGTGATAAGAAAGCCTTTACGTACGACGGTACGGAACACAGCGCGAAGAACTATAAGGTTGTAAGAATCAGCAACGAGCTTTATAAGGAAAAGGACTTCACCTTCACCGGCACCGCCGAGGTGAAGGGAACCAACGCGAATACCTATCCGATGGGTCTGAAGGAAGGCAACTTCCAGAATACCAGCAATAATTTCAAGAACGTCCGGTTCGTCGTGACCGACGGCGAGCTGGTCATCAACAAGCGTCCGGTGAAGGTCACCGCCGAAAAGCTGGAGTACGCCTACAACTACGCCAACCCCGTGGCGCATCCGGCAGAAGGCGTGGCGCGCTGCACCGTTGAAGCGGCGAACGGCAACAGAGGTCTGCTGGCGGGCGATGCCCTGAATGCAGACGTGCTGTATGACGGCCAGAGCACGCAGACGCTGATCGGCGTGTATCAGGCGGTCGCGCAGATTGCCGCCGCGAAGATTACCAACGCCGATGGCGACGTGACGGCCAACTACACGATTGAGAAGGTCGACAGCACCCTGACCATCAAGGGTAACGATCCGATCGATCCCGGGAAGGAAACCACGTCCGTACAGACCAACTACACCGTTGGCGATGTGATCGAATACAAGATCACCGTGAAGAACGTGAGCAAGGACGAAGCCACGAACGTCGTTGTAACCGACAGCATGGCGGAGATTCAGGACAGCGCCAGCTACACGGTGAGCGATGACAGGCACACGGCGACGATCGCCTCCATCCCGGCGGGCGGAACCGTGCTCGTGTACGCCAGACACACCGTTACGGCCGAGGACGTTGAGAATGCCTACGCGGGCGACGCCAACGGCAGCCTGACCAACGTCGCGAACATCAAGTTCGGCGATTGGAACAAGGACGTCGAGGGCGACCACGACAAGCTGAACGACACCTACGAGTACGTCGTTCGCTACTACTGGAACAACTATACCTCCGTGCAGCCGCACGAAGAGAAGAAGCTCATCGCCAGGGTCGGCACGGAGGTCACCGAGGAGCCCGCCGCGATTGAAGGCTATACGCCCGTGAGCGCGGATTCCAGGAAGCTGACCATCAGCGCGGATCAGAGCAAGAACGTGATCGAGTTCTACTACTATAAGAACGTAGCGCTGACCGCGAACAGCAAGACCGAAACCTACGACGGCACAGTGAAGTCGGTCAGCGACTTCACCATCGAGGGCGAAAACAAGGATCAGGACGATCAGACGATCGCGGCGGACTTCTCCGCCATCACCGTTGGCGCGCAGGGCATCGACGCGGGCGAGTACCCGGCGGACTTCGCCGAGAATACCGTCGGCACGGTGGACGCGACCGGACGCTACATCGTCACCGCGGCGAACAACGGCAAGCTGGTGATCAATCCGGTTACCGGGCAACTGATTATCATCACCGCGAACAGCGCCAGAAAGACCTACGACGGCACGCCGCTGACGGATAACGGCTTCACCTTCACCGAGGGCGTGCTGGCGGACGGCGACGTGCTGACGGCGGTCGTCGAGGGCAGCGCCACGAATGTGGGCGACGAAGGCAAGAACGTCGTTAAGAGCTACGCGGTCAAGCGCGGCGAAACAGACGTGACGAAGAACTACACCTTCGGCAATTCCATCGACGGCAAGCTGACCATCAACAAGCGCAAGGTAACGCTGAAATCGGCAGACCTGAGCAAGACGTACGATGGAACGCCGCTTGTGAATGGAAAAACTGCGCTTGCGACGGAAGACGGCTTTGTGTCGGGCGAAGGCGCGACGTATACGTTTACGGGCAGCCAGACGGTGGTTGGCAGCAGTGCGAACGCGTTCACCTATACGCTGAACGAAGGCACGAATGCTGGCAACTATGAAGTCGCCAAGACCGAGGGCACGCTGACGGTCACTCAGAACGAGAAGGCCATCACCATCACCGCGAACAGCCACACCTGGGAGTATGACGGGCAGGCGCATTCCGACGGCGGATACACCGTGGAATACGACGGCAAGACGTATAAAGTGGAAGCGGGCGAGACCGCGACGCTGCCGACCGGCGACGTTGTGAAGGCGAAGATCACCAAGACGGTGACCAACGTCAGCGACAGCGCGGCCGGCAACAACACCATCGACGAGCTGACCATCGTGAACGCCGCGGGCGAGGATACGAAGGGACAGTACAAGACCGTCACCCTCATCCCCGGCACGCTGACGATCACCAAACGCGGCGCGGGCGAGGAGAAGGTCAAGATCACCGCCGCGGATAACACCGTTGAGTATGACGGCCAGCCGCACGGCGCGAAGCTGAACGCCGCGAACCAGATCGAGGTCGGCACGAGCTTCACGGTTACGAATCTGGCGGAGGGTCACAGCGTGAAGACGCTTGCCATCGAAGGCAGCGAAACGGACGCGGGCGTATACGCGGATAAGCTGGTTCCCGGCAAAGCGGTCATCGTGGACGGAAACGGCGTCGAAGTAACCGCGAACTACGATATCACCTACGTACCCGGCACGCTGACGATCACCAAACGCGGCGCGGGCGACATGAAGGTTGTTCTGACGGCGGCGGATAATACCGTTGTCTACGACGGCCAGTCGCACGGCGCGAAGCTGAACGCCGCGGGCGAGATCGAGGCCGGCGTCAGCTACACGATCACCAACCTGGCGAACGGCCACAAGGTGCAGTCGGTTGTCATCAGCGGCAGAGAGACCGCTGTGGGCGAGTACGAGAACAGGCTCGTACCCAGCGGCGCGAAGATCGTGGACGCTGCCGGCAACGACGTAACCAGGAACTATGTGGTTGGTTACAAGAACGGCAAGCTGACGATCACCTCTCCGGACACCGTGATCGTGACGATCAGGGGTAACAAGGACACGGTTGAGTACGACGGCCAGAAGCATGAAGTGAACGGCTACGAAGTCGTGAGCATCAGCAACACGCTGTACACGGAAGCGGACTTCGGCTTTGCCGACGGCGCGACGGCGCACGCTGAGGGAACGGACGCGGGCGAGTATCCCATGAACCTCACGAAGGACAGCTTCGTGAACAGGAACGCGAACTTCTCGGCGGTAACCTTCGTCGTAACGGATGGTGGGCTGACCATCACCAAGCGCGGCGCGGGCGAAAACAAGGTCAAGATCACCGCCGCGGATAACACCGTCAACTACGACGGCCAGCCGCACGGCGCGAAGCTGAACGCCGCGGGTCAGATCGAGGTAAACGTCAGCTACACGACGGAATACCTCGCGCCCGGTCACAAGGTGCAGACGGTTGCCATCGACGGCAGCGAGACCATGGTTGGCGTGTACGAGGGCAGGCTTGTGCCGAAGACCGCGATCATCGTTGACAAAAACGACAACGACGTAACCAGGAACTATGTTATCACCTACGTGCCCGGCACGCTGGAGATCAGGAAGAACGAAACCAAAATCAAGGTCACCGCGAACAGCCACACCTGGGAGTACGACGGCCAGCCTCATTCCGACGGCGGCTACACCGTGGAATACGACGGCACGAAGTACGAAGTGCCCGCGAACGGAAGCGTGAAGCTGCCGACCGACGACGTTGTGAAGGCGACGGTGGAAGGCACCGTAACGAACGTTGCGGACAGCGCGGACGACAACAACGTCGTCACCAACGTGACCATCACCAACAAGACTGGCACCGTGGTGAGCGACCAGTACAAGACCATCACGCGCGTGAATGGCGGCCTGAAGATCACAAGGCGCGGCGACAGCGAGGACGAGGATAAGAAGGTCAAGATCATCGCTGAGCCGAACACCGTGGGATACGACGGCCAGTCGCACGGCGCGAAGCTGAACGCCGCGGGCGAGATCGAACTCGGCACGAGCTATACCACCGCGCGTCTGGTGGACGGCCACTATGTGGACGAAACCACGCTGGACATCACCGGCAGCCAGATGAATGTGGGCGTGTACGAAGAAGAGCTGAAACCGGCCGTGAAGGCGGGCGCGACGCGCATCGTCATCCTCGACGCGAAGGGCAACGATGTGACGGACAACTACGCTTTGACGCTCGTGAACGCCACGCTGACGATCACCGGCGACAAGCTCATCCCGGACAAGAAGGCCGAGGACGAGAATATCGAGAGCAACTACAACCTTGGCGACAAGATCGAGTTCACCATCACGGTGAAGAACGTGAGCATCTACGATGTAGAGAACGTCATCGTGACCGACGCGAACGCCGAAATTAAGGCGGGCAACGGCTACACCGTGAGCGCGGACAAACACACGGCGACGATCGCGATCATCGCCGCGAAGAGCGAGATCAGGATCAAGGCGCTGCACACCGTGACCTCCGAGGACATCCTCGCGGGCAAGGTGGGCAACGTAGCGAACGTGACGTGGAAGGATGGCGAGACGACGGTCACGAAGACCGTCGATGACGACACGACGAAGCTGACCCCGCCGGACGTGAAGCTCACCGTGACCAAGACATCCGACTGGGAGGGCAAGGCCACCGGCGCGAAGCCTGAGCTTGGCACGAAGATCACCTACACCATCACGGTGAAGAACGACGGCAACGTGCCTTACACCAATGTGAACTTCACCGACCTCCTGCAGAATAGCGACGCGAGCGTGACCGGCGAGATTCCGACCTATGGAACGCTGCCCGTGAACGAGGAGAAGTCCTTCACGGTGGAATACATCGTGACGGAGGCCGACCTGCTGAAGGAAAGCATCAACAACAAGGTTACCGCGGAAGCCGACGAAATTGAGTACACCTATTATGAAGGTGAAACCGAGAAGACCGGCAAGGCCACGCCGAAGGGCGAAGACGAGGTAACCGACCGCACGGACGATGCGAAGGCGAGCACCATCTCCACCAAGACGACGACCAGCACGCCCGCGAACGAAAAGGGCTACGAGCTGGGCGAGACGATCACCTATGACATCGTGGTGACCAACGATGGCAACCTGACGGTTACCAGCATCGAAGTGGTCGATAACCTCGAAGGCGCGGAGATCAAGGCTGGCAGTGGCTACGACGTCGTGAACGGCAAGGCCGTCATCGCCGAGCTGAAGCCGGGCGAGTCGGTCACCGTGAAGGTCGAATACGTGGTAACGGAAGCGGATGTTCTGGCCGGCAAGGTCGTAAACAACGCGACCGTCACCGGCAAGGGCCCGGGCACCGATCCCGAACCCGACGAGCCGGGCACCGACGATCCGACCGACGAGCCGAAGGCGACGCTGGAAATCGTGAAGGCTGTGGAGGGCGATCCGAAGAACGGCACGTCCTACGCGCTGGGCGAGAAGATCACCTACACGCTGACGGTGAAGGTCGGCGCGGACAACAACGTGACGGTCAAGGACATCAGGGTTATCGACACGCTGCTGACCAAGGCGAACGTAGACAGCGGCGCGGTGGAAATCAAGGGCGGCTACACGCTGAACGCGACGGGCGAAATCGAGCTGCCCGACATGGCTCCCGGCGCGGATGACGTGGTCATCACTTACACCTACAAGGTGCAGGAGAGCGACCTGGGCAGCGGCAAGTACGGCAGCGTACACAACGCGGCGAAGGTACAGGGCACCACGCCTGATCTGGATCCGGAGAACCCGAATCCGAAACCGGACGATCCCAAGGACGGCGACGACAACGACACCCCGACCAGCATCCGTCTGATCATCACGGCCAAGGATAACCTCGGCGTCGAGTACGACGGACAGCCGCACGGCGCGAAGCTGAACGACAAGGGCGAGATCGAGGCCGGTACGAGCTACACGATCACGAATCTGGCGGACGGCCACAAGGTGCAGTCGGTCGTGATCAGCGGTAGCGAGACCGCCGTTGGCGAGTACGAGAACAGGCTTGTACCCAGCGGCGCGAAGATCGTGGACGCTGCCGGCAACGACGTGACCAGCCACTATGAGATCAAGTACGTACCCGGCAATCTGAAAATCACGCAGTCGACGAAGGAACTGAAGGTCACCGCGAACAACGGTGAGTGGGTATACGACGGCAAGCAGCATTCGGACGGCGGCTATACCGTGACGTATGGCAATGAGAGCTACACCGTGAAGGCGGGCGAAAGCGCGACGCTGAGCACGGGCGACAAGGTGACGGCAGTTGTCAAGGGGCAGGTAAAGGACGTAGACGATACGAAGGCTGGCAACAATGAGATTGTAGAGTGGAGTGTTGAGCACAGAGACTTCTACAATAATGTAACGCCTGCGAATGGTACGTTGACTATTACTCCGCGCAAAGTAACGCTGAAGTCTGACGGCGGCAGCAAGAAATATGATGGCACGCCGCTGACCAAGCCTGAAGTAACTGTAACCGGCGACGGCTTTGTGGTGGGCGAGGTGACCGGCATCACGGCCACCGGCAGCGTAACGTATGTCAGCCAAGGTGAAGTTGACAACCTTATCACCTTCACGAAGAACGAGGGCTTCAAGGACAGCAACTACGAGATCAAAGAAATAATTGGCAAGCTGTCTATTGAGGCGCTGGATGTTACGATCATCATCACCGGCCCCAGCGCTATAAGGGAATACAAGCCCGGCGTGACGCACACGATTGTCACGGGCGGCTCGGAACTGGACTTTGTCTACGGTTCTGATAAAGTTGATGGAAAGATCGGCGTTGAAGGCATGCTAGAGGGCGACAAGATCCTGCCGGGTACCCTGAAGCATACGCTGGAAGGCATGTATGTGGGCGAGTATGAGGGCGTCTTCACGCTGTTCGACAGTAACGGCAAGAAGGCGGACAAACCCACTGTTATGCACGATGGCGTTGATGTGACAGAAAACTACAAGTTCTCTTATAACCCCGGCAAGCTGACCATCACCGGCAAGCACATGGATGGTGGTAAGGAGGTCGAAAACGAGGTTCCGGAAAAGAACTATCTGCTCGGCCAGAAGATTCCCTTCACGATCACGGTGAGAAGCGTATCCAAGGATGAGCTTAAAGATGTTACCGTCACCGATCCTACTGCAACCATTCTGCCTGATCGCAACACGGCGAACCCCGCCTACACGGTCAGCGAAGATGAGCATACGGCGACCATCACTAGCCTCGCTCCGGAAGCCGAAGTGATTGTGTACGCCGAGCACGAAGTGACCGAGGATGATATCATCAACCGCTACACGAACGAAGCGACCATCAATTGGGGCAACGATGAGGTGAAGGTTTCCAAGACGCCTAGTATTGAAGAGGAGAATCCTGAAGCTGAGCTGGTCAAGGAAATTGTCCTCCAGGATGGTCAGGACGAGAATCATAAGTTCAAGCTGGGCGAAACCGTATACTTCAAGATCACGGTGACGAACACAGGCAACGTGACGCTGAATGAGTATGAGGTCAAGGAAGTCCTGCCCGGCGCAGCCTTCATTGACGGCACGGGATATACCCTCAACAACGACAAGACGGTTGCGACCATCGAAAAGATGGAACCCGTAAAGGACGGCCAGGAGGCTCCGGATTCCAACCAGATCGTTCTGTACGCCCAGTACAACATCAAGGAAGAGGACCTGGGTAACAAGGAACTGAAGAACATCGTTACGGCGGATAATTCGAAGCCCGGCGAGGTACCCATCCCCGTGGACGAGGCCAAGAGTGTATCCGGTCAGAAGATCTGGAAGGACGAGGGCAATGCCTTCAATACCAGACCCGCAAGCATCACCCTGACCCTGATGCGCAAGCTGGGCCAGAATGGCGCGGCTGAGCAGTACAGAACCATGCAGCTTGGCTCCAATGGTTCCTGGCGCTACAGCTTCGATCATCTGCCCAAGCATGACGCGCAGGAGAACGAGTACTTCTACTGGGTGGTTGAGGAACCCGTAACCGGCTACGACACCGCCTATGAGACGAAGGACGAAAGCCACTGCGACATCGTGAACAACCTGCAGACCTACACGCTGACGATTCATTACTGGCAGCATAAGCTGGGCGATACCAAGATGGAACAGGCCTTCCCGGATTATGTTGCGACGCTCTACTACAAGCAGCCTTATGATGTTGAATCGCCCGAGCGCGAAGGCATCATCCTGGACGATATGAGTCAGGCTCGCATCTCCGGCACCATGCCGGCGCATGATCTGGTAATCGATGTGTACTATCATCGCATTGCCTACCGTCTGACCATTCACTACATCTACCAGGATGGCACTATGGCGCACGAGGATTACACCTGGACGTATTGGTTCAACAGCACCTACAACGTGCCGTCCCCGATCATCCCCGGCTTCACGCCCAGCATTGACGTGATCGCTGGCCGGATGCCTTCTCATGGTCTGGAGCTCACGGTTGTCTACGTAGGCGATAGCGAAATTGTGATTCCCGATGAAGATACGAGCCTTGGCTTCAAGTCGTATCTGAACGCTGGCGAATGCTTCGAATAAGCGGATTTCCCTCCGGCACGTAGCAATGCGTGCCGGGGGAGATCCCTGAATGAGAGATTCACAGAGACTTGAAAACATTTGTCCGATACAGAGAAAGGAAAAGAACCATGAAAAGAATAATGGCATGTTTTCTTGCACTGGTGCTGGCGTTCTGTACGGTAGGTGCGATGGCGGCCGGACGGGAAAACAAACTGGTGGTGGGTTCCACCACGGCCCTGAGCGGCAACTTCTTCTCCCCGGCGTTTGGCAGCAATACCAGCGATCTGGATGTGCAAACGCTGCTGCACGGCTATCATCTGGTAAAATGGAACGGCGATGAGGGCAGCTACGTGCTCAATGACCGTGTGGTTACCAGCCTGGTGAAAACCGAGGATAGCCAGGGCAATCGCACCTATACGCTGACCCTGTGCGAGGATCTGCGTTACTCCGATGGCACGCCGATTACGGCGCGCGACTATGCATTCTCTATCCTGCTGAACGCTTCCGCTCAGATGGCGGAAATTGGCGGCGCGGCCGATGGCGGCGCGTGCCTGCTGGGCGCGGCGGATTACAAGGACGGCGCGAAGGCTCTCAAGGGCGTGCGCGTGCTTAACGATTCCCACCTGGCCATCACGGTCAGCGCGGAGTATCGTCCCTTCTTCTATGAGCTGGGTCTGCTGGATTACGCGCCCTATCCCATCAGCGTGATCGCTCCCGGCTGCCAGGTGAAGGATGACGGCGAAGGCGCGTATATCGACGGCGCCTTCACGGCGGATGTGCTGCGCGGCACCATGCTGGATGCGCAGACGGGCTACGTTACCCATCCTTCTGTGGTCAGCGGTATGTATACGCTGGTGTCCTATGACGGCGCGCAGGCTGAGTTTGAACTGAACCGCAATTACAAGCTGGCGGAACGCGACACGGTGCCCATTAAGCGTATTGTGTTCAAGACTGTCAGCAACGATACCATGATCGACGAGCTGCAAAACGGCACGGTGGATCTGCTGACCAAGGTGACCTCCGCTTCCGCGGTGGAACAGGGCAACAAGCTGCCCTACGCATATGCCAAGGTTTCTTATCCTCGCACGGGTCTGAGCATGATCAGCTTCTGCTGTGAAAGCAGCGCGGTCAGCAGCCAGGCGGTGCGCCAGGCGATTGCCTACTGCACCGATCGTGACGCGATCGTCAGCAGCTATGTTGGTGCGAATGGTCAGCGTGTGGATGGTTACTATGGCGTAGGCCAGTGGGTCTATCAGCTGGTCAGCGGTAAGATGGCCGCTCCTGTGGCGCGCGTAAGCAATGCCGCCAGTGATGAGGAAAAGGCCGCTTATAACGCCACTATGGCCGATTGGAACAGCCTGAGCCTGGCCAATGTGGCCACCTATGCGCTGAATCTGGATGCTGCCAAGGCGCTGCTGGATCAGGATGGCTGGGCGCTGAACGCCGATGGCATCCGGGAAAAGCTGGTGGGCGATCAGACCGTGCAGCTGAAGCTTTCGCTGGTCTATCCCGAAGGCAATACCATTGCCGATGCTCTGCAGGCTCATATGGTTGAGAATCTGGCGCAGGTTGGCATTGAGCTGACGCTGCAGGCTAAGCCCATGGCTGAGCTGCTCAAGCTCTATTATCGTCAGGAAGCGCGCGACTGTGACATGATCTACCTGGCGACGAATTTTAGCGTATGCTTCGATCCGTCGGCCACCTTCTCTCCGGATGATGCGGCGCAGGGCGTAAGCAATCGCACCGCCATCGCGGATGAAGAGCTGTATCAGCTGGCCAAGGATATGAGCAGCACCGTTCCCGGAGATCTGCTGGGCTACTGCCGCAAGTGGATTGCTTTCCAGGAGCGCTACGCTGAGATCCTGCCGGCCATCCCGGTTTATTCCAATAACTACAATGATTACTACACCAAGCGGCTTAAGAGCTTCAAGGTGAGTGAGCGCGTCAGCTGGGCGGAAGCCATTGAGGATGCGTATCGCGATGACGTGCAGCCCTAAGGGCTAAATGAAAGCGCCGCAGATCGTTCGATCTGCGGCGCTTTTATGTTTTCGGATAATTACTGAATATCGTCGTGATGCTCGCACTGTCCGCAGTTGGCGTTGATGCGGATACGGCGGGCGTTTGTCTTTTCCTGGGGATTGAGCTTGGGCAGGGTGACGTAGAGAATGCCGTTTTTGTGGCTGGCGATGATGTGGCTTTCATCGATGCCTTCCAGACTGAATGTGCGGCTGACGTGGCCGCAGCGGCGCTCACTGTAGCAGTTGCGGTCATCCTGGCGCTCGGCGTTCAGATTGGCGCTGATGGTCATTTCGTGATCTTCTACCGTCAGGTCGATATCTTTTTCATCCACGCCGGGCAGCTCGGCTTCCAAAAGATAGCTTGCGTCGTTTTCGCGGATATCCACGCGGAAGCCCGCACTGCCCATCCAGTCGCTCATGTCAAACAGGGAGCGGAAAAAGCGATCGTCCAGCGCGGAATCGCCCGCGCGGCGCATTCTGCCGTGAAAGGGAATCATGGTATACATGCCGTTGCCTCCTTGCAATGCTTTGATAGTGTGGCTATCGCAAGGTAGTGTCTCCCAATCGCAGCGGGTGCATGCATTAACGGTCTAAAAGCTCATCCGGCTCTGCCACGGCGTGCAGAAAAATACGTTTTTCAAACGCGCCGCGCTTGGCAGCCTTTTCCTGCTTGACGGCTTGCAGGGCGGCGGGATCAAAGCCGCGTGCCTTGCAGATAGCTTCAATCACTTCCATCAGGTCGGCCATTTCCTCCATACAGGGCGTTTGGCGATATTCGGCGGCCTCTTCCAGCAGTTTTTGTTCCAGCGCGTCCAGATAACGCGCCGTATCCAATGTTTCGCATTGGGGAATATGACCGTCCGCGCGGATGATATCGGGAATGCGGTCGCGCACCAGTTTGTTGTATACCTTCATGCATTTGCCTCCTTGCAGGAATTCATCTGCATTTTACGTTTTTGCCTCCTGCCTGTCAAGCGGCTTTAGCGGTTGAATCGATGGAGAACATATGTTATAATATTGGTATCAATTTGGAAAGGATGGTATGATCGGGTGACCAAGGCTGTGATCTTCGATCTGGAAGGCACGCTGCTGACCACACGCGAGTGCCGCATCCGGGCTTGGAGTCAAACGGCAAGAGAACAGGGAATACAATGCGATGAAAACTTGCTGCACAGGATGGCGCACGCGCGTGCGCCTCAGGCGCTTGAAATTATGCTGACCCGCTCGCATCGCTTATATCAGCCGGCCGAAAAGCTGGCGCTGCTTGCCCGGCAGGGAGATCTGCTGGAAGAGGAGATTGAACAGCACCAGAATGAGCTGCTGTTGCCCGAGGGCCTTGCTTCCCTACAGGCGTATCAGGAGGAGGGGCTGCCCGTTGCGGCTGTTAGCGTGGTGTCTGATGCAGAATCGCTGCTGCGCAGGCTGAAGCTGCGCAATTTGTTTGATGCGGCTACGGGTGAGCTATCAGCCGCGGCCAAGCGATTGCATATGGATTGCGGCGAGTGCCTGTGCGTATCCGCCAATGAAGAAACCCTCCGGGAGGCGCAGCGCCTGGGCATGAAGTGCATGCTCGTGGGCGCTGATGCCGCTCAGCCGGTTTTTATAACATCAAAGGAATAACAGGAGGTAAACATGCTGGATCAAAAAATTGCGCAGGAGGTTATCGACTGCGCGTTGTCTACCGGCGGCGATTTTGCCGAGATTTTCTATGAGGATAGACTGAATAACGGCGTGATGATGCGCTCTGGCAAGGTGGAAAGCATCAATAGCGGCCGCCTGCACGGCGCGGGCGTTCGCGTGTATCTGGGCCTGCGCGGGGTGTATGTGTACACCAATGACACCACCCGCGAGGGCCTGCTGGCTTGCGCCCGCCGCGCCGCCAGCGCGCTGCATGCCGACAGCCGTGTGACCGCACAGCCGCTGCGCGCGACGGAATATGTCAACTGCCATCCCATCGCCATCCTGCCTTCGCAGGTGAAAACGGCGCGCAAAATTGAAAAAATGCGCGCGGCGCAGGGCGTTTTGTCCCAGTATGATGAGGTTGTGCAGGGCATGATCCGTTATACCGACAGCGAGCAGCGCGTGTGGATTGCCAATAGCGACGGCCTGTATACCAGCGATACCCGCGTCTACACCCGCATGTCCATTTCCGCCATCGCCAGCAACGGTACGGAGAACCAGACCGGCACCTCCAATCCCGGCGCGCTGCAGGGCTTTGAAATCTTCGACAGCCGCATCGATCCCGAGGCGGCGGCGCACAAGGCGGCCAAGCAGGCCATCACCATGCTGCACGCGCCCGTCTGCCCGGCGGGTATCATGCCCGTGGTCATCGATAACGGCTTTGGCGGTGTCATCTTCCATGAAGCCTGCGGCCACAGCCTGGAGGCCACCAGCGTGGCCGTCGGCGCCAGCGAATTTGCGGGCAAGCTGGGCCAGAAGATCGCGGCGGACTGTGTAACGGCCATTGACGATGGCACCATGCCCAACGAATGGGGCAGCGAGAACATTGACGACGAAGGCACGCCCACCACCAGACTGGTGCTGATTGAAAATGGCGTGCTCAAGAACTACATGATTGACCGCCTGAACGGCCGCCGCATGCAAATGCAACCCACCGGCAGCGCGCGCCGTCAGGATTATTCTTTCGCGCCCACTTCCCGCATGCGCAATACCTACATTGCTGCTGGCAATGACGATAACGATGAAATCATCGCAACCATGGGCGACGGCCTGTACGCCAAATCCATGGGCGGCGGCTCGGTCAATCCCGCCACGGGCGAGTTCAATTTCGCCGTCAGCGAGGGTTATCTGGTCAAGGGCGGCAAGATCGTCCATCCCGTGCGCGGCGCGTCCCTGATTGGCCGCGGCAGCGAGATCCTGACCAAGATCGACCGCGTGGGCAAGGATATGCAGATGGCCCAGGGTATGTGCGGCTCGCTCAGCGGCAGTGTGCCCACCAACGTCGGTCAGCCCATGATCCGCGTCAGCTCCATCACCGTGGGCGGCCGCTAAGGAGGAAATGCAAATGGAAAAGAATGTATTTATTGAAAAGCTGCTCAAGGCCGCGCTGGAAGACGGCATAGAGGCGGCCGAAGTATATACGTCGGATCATGACAGCTTCCGCGCGATGAGCACCACGGGAGAGATTACGGACTATGCCGTCAGCAGCCGCAGCGGCCTTTCTTTGCGCGGTCTGTATCATGGCAAGATGGGCTACGCTTCCACTGAAGCCTACGATGACGATGCGATTGCCATGCTGATTCGCGCCGTCATCGAAAGCGCCGAGCTGGTGGAGGATGACGCGGTGCAGGAAATCTACCATGGCGATGAAAGCTATCCCCAGGTAGATAACTACGCGCCCTCTCTGGACGAAGTGACCGAGGAGCAAAAGCTTAAGCTTCTGCTGGAAACCGAAAAGTGCGCCATGAACAGCGGCGATCCGCGCATTAAGCAGGTACAGCGCAACATGATTTCGACCAGCTCCTCCGCTGTGCATATCGTAAACAGCTATGGTCTGGATCTGAGCAGCCGCGACAATATGGCTGTGGCGTATATTTCCGTCATTGCCCGCGATGGCGAGCGCGTGTCCACCGGCATGGGTCTGGCGTGCGACCGTGATTTCAGCAAAATATCGCCCAAGAAAATGGCTGATGAAGCGGTGGAAGAGGCGCTGTTCAATCTGAATGCCGCCCCCGTGCCCAGCGGCACCTATCGGCTGATTATTGATAAGCATTGCATGCCTGATTTGCTGGCTACTTTTAGCGATATCTTCTCCGCCGATCAGGCGCAGCAGGGCATGTCTCTGCTGGCTGGCCGCGAGGGCGAGACGATTGCCGCCGAGTGCGTCACCCTGATGGATGATCCGCACCTCAAGGGCGGCGAGGCTTCCTCTCCCTTTGACGCGGAGGGTGTGGCCACCCAGGTGAAGGCTGTGATTGAAAACGGCCGCCTGACCACCCTGCTGCACAACCTCAAGACCGCGCGCAAGGCTGGCGTGCGCAGCACCGGCAACGCCAGCAAGTATGGCTATGCTTCGCCCATTACCGTGGAGCCCAGCAACTTCTACTTTAAGCCCGGCAAGCGCACGCTGGAGGAAATGATGGCCTCCATCGGCGAGGGTCTGGTTATCACTGAAATGAGCGGCATGCACGCGGGCGCCAATCCGGTCAGCGGCGATTTCTCCCTGCTGTCCAAGGGCTACACCATCGAGAACGGCCGCAAGGGCCGCGCGGTGGAGCAGATTACCGTGGCGGGCAACTTCTATACCATGCTCAAGAATATCCGCGAGGTTGGCAGCGATCTGGAGTTCTTTAGATCCAGCTATGGCAGCCCCTCTGTGGATGTGGGCGAAATGACGGTGGCGGGCAAGTAATATGTACTATTATGAGCTGCATATGCACACCAGCGATACCAGCCGCTGCGGCAAAAGCCCGGCGGCGGACATGGTGGCCGCCTATAAGCAAAAGGGCTTTACAGGCGTGGTGGTAACTGATCATCTGATGAACGTGCAGTCCCATGCCGAGCCTGAGACCGATTGGAACCGCCGCGTGGAAAAGCAGCTGGCTGGCTATTACGCCGCGCTGGAAGCGGGCGAAAAGCTGGGCTTGACGGTTTACTGCGGATGGGAGCTGACTTATCAGGACAACGCCGAGGATTACCTGACGCTGGGCCTGAGCCCACAGTTCCTGTACGATCATCCGTGGCTTGAGCGCTACGACATTGAAAAGTACCGCGATGCGGTGCATGCTGCGGGCGGCATTCTGGTGCGTGCGCATCCATATCGCCGCGCTTGGTATATCAAAAAGCCTTATGTGGAGCGCGAGGGCATTGCCGACGCTATCGAGGTGTTCAATGGCGGCAATTCCAGCCAGGAGGAAAACGATATGGCCCTGGCCTATGCCCAAAAGCACAATATGCCCATGACGGGCGGCTCGGACGCGCACCATGTGGATGAGACTGCGCGCGGGTATATCGCCCTGGAAAAGAAGGCCGAAAGCTATGCGGAGCTGTGCGAAGCCATCCGCACAGGCAAGGCCATCGTGATGCACAAGTAATCCAAAACAAAAAAGCGGGGGCTGTCTCACTTACCATGAGACAGCCCCTTTGCATATTGCTCTGCGGCGCGTCATAATACAAATTGAACGGTCAACGACCCTGCAGCTCACGCAGGCAGTTGACACACACCAGCTTGCCCTTGAAGGTGGTTACGTCGCGCGCGTCCCCGCAGAAGATGCAGGCGGGGTGATACTTTTTCAGGATGATTTTATCGTCCTCAACAAAAATCTCCACCGTGTCATGGATGTTCAGATCCATGGTGCGGCGCAGCTCAATGGGCAGCACAACGCGGCCCAGCTCGTCCAATTTGCGTACAATACCGGTAGATTTCATGGCGGTTTTCCTCCTTTGAAGAAGATGCGGCGTTTCTTCACGGCGCGATTTTATTTTACAGGCAGATTCAGCCTTCTGTCAATGCAAATTGACAGTTTATAGAAAGTTTTACAGCACGTTCAAAATCTGTTCATTTATGGCGGTGAAAGGCATGAACGCGGTTTTTTGCATTATGATCGCGGCGGCGTTTGGCTACGCGGCGATTGGGGGTAATCTGGATGCCGTTACGCACGCAGCCGTGCAGGCGGGCGGGGATGCGCTGCAAACCGTGCTGGGGATGCTGGGCGGTTTTATGCTCTTCGGTGGGGTAATGAAGCTGCTGGAGGAGGCTGGAACCGTGCGTGCGCTGGTGCGCTGGCTGAAAAGGCCGCTGCGCTGGGTGTTTGGGAGTCAGGCTGGCGAGGATGCGCTGGGCGCGACGGCACTGAACCTATCGGCCAATATGCTGGGCATGGGCAATGCGGCTACGCCCATGGGGCTGCGCGCAGCAAGGCTATTGCAGCCCGCGGGGCAGATTGCCGCCAGCGCACCGCTGTGCATGCTGCTGGTGATCAATGCAACCTCCGTGCAGCTGTACCCATCCTCGGTGATTGCGATGCGCTATGCGGCGGGCAGCGCCGCGCCGGAAACCATCGTCCTGCCTACGCTTGTTGCCAGCACGTCGGCCACGGCGGTGGGCATGGCAGTGTGCTGGCTGTGCGAAAGGAAGCGCCGCCAATGACGGCCTGGCTGCTGGCGATTGCCATGGTGATTGCGATGATTCGCCGTGTTGAGGTGTATACAGCCTTTACCGCCGGGGCTCGGGAGGGCATGGAGACGGCGATGCGCATTCTGCCTGGGCTGGCGGCGATTTTCGTTGCCCTGCGTATGCTGGAGGCAAGCGGCCTGATGCATGCGCTGTGCGGCGCGTTAGCGCCTGTGGCTGCCTGGCTGGGGTTGCCTGAAGGGGTAATGCCGTTGCTGCTGCTGCGCCCATTGAGCGGCTCGGCTTCGCTGGGAATGCTGGCGGATATTCTGCGCCAGTATGGCCCGGACAGCCGCATGGGGCTGGTTGCCAGCGCCATGATGGGCTCGGGCGAAACGGTGATGTATACCTGCGCGCTGTATCTGGCGGCGGCTGGGGTGAAAAAAAGCCGGTATATCATTCCCGCCTCGCTGCTTGGATGGATTGTGGGCTGCGCTGTTGCGGGCTGCTTTTTCCGCGCTTGACAGGCAGGGCGCATTTTACATATAATAAGAATTCGGAATATGAAGGGGGGCGTGCGCGTGCAGAAATACACATTGACCGTGCCGGACAACCTGCCCGACATGACGCTGGACAAGTATTTGGCGCATGCGCTGCCGCTGCTTCCTGAGCGGGCGCGCCGCGCGGCCTTTGCCGCGCGGGACGTAAAAATGAACGGTCAGCGTACCCCGCGGGATACGCGCGCGCTGCCTGGCGCGCAGATTGCGGTGTTTACCCCTTATGAAATGCAGATTCCGATTGTTTATGAGGACGAGCATCTGCTGATCCTGAATAAGCCTGCCGGGCTGGCGACTGACGCTGACCGCTACAGCAGCATGACGGTGACGGATTGGGCGGTGCTGCATGCCCAGGGTGCGTATCAGCCCCGGTTGTGTCATCGGCTGGATTATCAAACCAGCGGGCTGATTGCGTTGGCCAAGGACGACATGGCTGAAAATGCCTTAAAGGAGATGTTTGCCCGCCGCACCGGGCGCAAGGAGTATCAGTGTCTGGTGCTGGGCACGCCGCAGCCCGCGCAGGCGGATTGTCATGCCTATCTGATCAAGGATCCTGTTCGTGCAGTGGTGCATGTGTCTGCCAAGGCGCTGCCGCAGGCCAAGCCCATCGAAACGGAATATGAAACCATCCAAGCGGGGGCAACCTCGCGCCTGCGCGTGATCCTGCATACAGGGCGCACGCATCAGATTCGCGCGCATCTGAGCTTTCTGGGGCATCCCATCATTGGCGATGATCTGTATGGCGATCGCGCGGCCAACCGCGAATATGGCAAGGGTCGGCTGATGCTGTGCGCCACGCGCTTGCTGATTGATACGCAGGGCGCGATGCCGGAGATTGACGGGCTGGATATACGCATTGACCCGCCGTTTTAAACTGATTAACCAAGGATAAAGGAGAAAACCATGCCTGATATACGATTGATCGCATCCGATATGGACGGAACGCTGCTGGATGCCCAGGGCAGGATTAGCCCGCGCACGCTGAGCGCGCTCAGGAAGGCGCAGGAAAAGGGCGTGATATTCACCATGTGCACCGGACGTTTTCATACGCATTGCTGCGCCCTGGCGCGCGACGTGGGGCTGAATTGCTCGATTATCGCCTCCAACGGCGGCTCGGTATTTGATGGTATTTCTCAGCGCATGGTGGGGGAACATCTGCTGGATGCTGCCTCAGCTCGCATGGCGCAGGAGATTGCCGAGCGTTATCCGATTCAGTATCGCATCACCATGCCCGGCGCATTTATGGATCGGCATGAAGCCAACGGCGATGGCGGCGGGTATTTTCAGCAGATCACCCATGTGATGCTGCGGGATTATCATGTGCAGCATATCTGCGGTGCGGAAAACATCCGCGCCATGCTGGATCAGCCGGTTTACAAGGTGTTTTTGTTTAAATTCCCGGATCAGGAAATGCGGGAGCGCGCACGCGCGGAGCTGCAGCAGGTGCCCGGTGCGTATATTACAACCTCGGGCGGGCTGAACCTGGAAGTGATGCCACAGGGCGTGGACAAGGGAACGGGCTTGGCAGAGCTGGCCGCGTTTTATGGAATCCCGTTGGAGAACGTGATGGTGTTTGGCGACTATGACAACGACCTGCCCATGTTCCGGCGTGCTGGATATCCCGTGGCCATGGGAAATGCGACGGATGAAATCAAGCGCTATGCCTGGCAGGTGACGGCTCCAAACACCGAGGATGGTCTGGCGCAGGCGATTGAAAAATACGTATTGTCAGTGTAATGCTTGCATAATAAAGCGCCCTGCGGCTTAACAGGGCAAGACAACAAAATATGTAAAAGGCGTGACCACGAAAGTCGCGCCTTTTGAATTGTACGGATTTAGGACGCATGAAAAGTGCGCCATTATCTGCCGGACAAACTGGAATTTGTCTACATTACCCACTTCAAGCGAATAGGGTATATTTCAATAACGAAATGAGCTTCATTCATCTGTGTTGACGGATGTGCACCAGCGATATCCACATTTACAGAACCTATGACTGTTTTGACAAAATCAACAGACCCTCCGCAAACGATATATTGGGCAGATATATACTCGATATACCCCGTTTCATCTGGATCGAGGGGCATTGTTTCAAACGGTTTTTCTATATCAATTCCTAACGAAAAAAGAAATTCAGCAATTTCAGGATAGGCGGCTTTGATTTCATGGACATAATTTTGACAATATGCACAATCGCATAGGTCATGATTGCTTATTTCTTCATAATACGATTTTGTCCTCTTAATGTCCAAGTTCAACACCTCTATAAATTCCGATTTGCAGCCCTGCTCAGCTTCATATTATCACACAACAGCATCAAACACAAGAACAGCCACAGCAGTGCAACCTGCTATGATTGTTCCTTGTTTTAAGAATATTGCCCTTTGCGGGATGCTTTTGTGTTTTCAGGCTTCAGGCCAGGGATAGAAGAGCTCGTCCGTGGGCAGAAAATCGATCTTGCCGTCGGACAGGGCGGTGATCTGCTGCGTTACGCGTTCCAGGTCGCTGGCCCGAATCAGCAGCGTTGCATCCACGGAGGATTGAAACTCGCTGCGCTCCAATATGCAGGGCAGCGATTGCAGGGCGTAGCTGAATTTATCCCACAGCGGGTAGGGCACGTCGAACAGCACGCGCTGCGTCAGCTCCATGATGGATACCTGCGCCGCATCCAGTGCCAGCGCGCAGCTGTGCGAATAGGCGCGCACCAGCCCGCCTGCGCCCAACAGAACACCGCCGAAATAACGCGTAACCACTACGCACAGGTTGACTACGCCGCGGGCCTTGAGCACCTCCATCATGGGCAGACCCGCCGTGCCGCCCGGCTCGCCGTCGTCGCTGTAGCGCATGATGCCGGCATTTTCGCCGATGACATAGGCATAGCAATTGTGCGTAGCGTCGCGGTATTCCTCGCGGATGCGCTTCAAAAAGGCCAGCGCCTGCTCCTCTGTCTGGCAGGGGCAGGCATGGCCGATAAAGCGGCTTTTGTTGATCACATATTCCTCACGCGCGGGCTGCTTGATGGTTTTGTAGCTGTTCATGAGGGAGGCTTAGATCAGCACCAGGCGGCAGTAGCTCTTCTTGCCCTTGCGCAGCAGCAGGCCGTCGGAGCCGATCATATCCGCCGTGATGACGAAATCGATATCCGTTACCTTGCTGTCGCCCACCGTAGCGCCGCCCTGCTGCACAAGCTTGCGGGCTTCACCGCGGCTGGTGCACAGACCGCAGCTGTTGAGCAGCGTGGTCAGGCGGCCGTCGGCAGACAGCAAATCGCGGGTGATATTGAAGGTGGGTACATCCTGGGAGACAGCGCCGCCGCCAAACAGCGCGCTGGCCGCCTGCTGAGCCTTGGTGGCTTCTTCCTCGCCATGGACGAGCTTGGTGCACTCAAAGGCCAGCACCTTCTTGGCCTCGTTGATCTCCTGCCCGGGCAGGGCGCTGAGACGGCGCACTTCGTCCATGGGCAGGAAGGTGAGCAGCGCCAGGCATTTGCTTACATCCTGGTCGGCAATGTTGCGCCAGTACTGATAGAACTCGTAGGGGGAGCACAGATTGGCGTCCAGCCACAGCGCGCCCTTTTCGGTCTTGCCCATCTTTTTGCCTTCGTGGTTCATCAGCAGCTTAAAGGTGCAGGCGTAAGCGTCCTCATGCTCCTTGCGGCGGATCAGATCCGCGCCGGCCAGCATGTTGCTCCACTGATCGTCGCCGCCCATTTCCAGACGGCAGCCGTAGTGTTTAAAGAGCTGCAGGAAGTCGTAGCTCTGCATCAGCATGTAGTTGAACTCCAGGAAGGTCAGGCCGCGCTCCAGACGCTGCTTGTAGCACTCGGCCGTCAGCATGCGGTTGACGGAGAACAGCGAGCCGATATCGCGGATGAAATCGATATAGCCCAGGCCGCGCAGCCAGTCGGCGTTGTTGACGATCAGCGCCTTGTCGTCGCCAAACTCGATAAAGCGGGACAGCTGAGACTTGATGCAGGCGACGTTGTGATCGATGGTTTCCACGGTCATCATCTTGCGCATATCGGTTTTGCCGCTGGGGTCGCCAATCATGGCCGTTGCACCGCCCACCAGGGCGATGGGCTTGTGGCCCGCGCGCTGCATGTGCGCCATGGCGATGATGGGGATGAAGTGGCCGAAGTGCAGGCTGGTGGCGGTGGGGTCAAAGCCTACGTAGAAGGGGGTGGATTCGCGCTCCAGCTGCTTGTACAGATCGTCTTCAAAGGTTACCTGGGCGATGAATCCGCGTTCCTTCAGGGTGTCAAGAATATGCATATGATGTTCCTCCTGATTGTGTGATGTATTGTGGTTTTTATTTCAGACAGTCGTTCAGCAGCGCCATGCCGCGCTCGATGGTGGGAATATCGGCGTTGGAGAAATTGAGCCGCAGGGTGTTCTCGTGCCCGCCGTCCGGATAGAAATACGTGCCTGGCACGTAGGCCACGCCGCGATCCACGGCCTTCATCAGCATTTCGGTGGCGTTCACATTGTTCTTCAGATAGGCGAAGATAAATAGGCCGCCCTCCGGCCGGGTAAAGCGCTGCACGCCCTGCATCTCCTCCAGCGCGCTGAGCATGCAGTTCAGCTGCGCGCCATAGCGGGCGCAGACTTCCTGCACGTGGGGACGCAGCAGGTCGCGGCGCAGATAAGCATCCACGACAGCCTGGTTCAGGTTGGCCGTGTGCAGATCGTCCGACTGCTTACAGATAACGCACTTGCGAAGGAGCTTGGGCTCGCATACCAGGAAGCCCACGCGCAGGCCGGGGGAGATTACCTTGGAAAAACTGCCCATCAACGCCACATGACCGTCCATGTCAAAGGCTTTGATGGCCGGCAGGCTTTCGCCCGTATAGCGCAGAGAGTGATAGGGATCATCCTCCGCCACCAGGATATCATACTGCGCGGCCAGCTCGGCAATGCGCTTGCGTCGTTCCAGCGGCATGGTTACGCCCGTGGGGTTCTGGAAGGTGGGGATGGTATACAGCATGCGCGGACGATGGCGGCGAATGGCCTCCTCCAGCGCGTCCACGCGCAGCCCCTGCTCGTCACTGTCCACCGGGATGACGCGCAGCTGATGCAGATGCATGGCCTGCGTAGCGCCAAGGAAGGTGGGATTTTCGGTCAGAATTACGTCGCCCGGATCGGTATAAGCGTCCAGCAGCAGGTTAAACGCCTGGGTGGAGCCGGTTACGGGCAGGATGCAGCCCGCATCGGTGGTTACGCCAAATTCGCTTTGCAGATAGCCTGTCAGGCTTTCGCGCAGGGCGGGCAGGCCCTCGGTCATGCCGTATTGCAGCAGCACCTTGCCGTTGGTAGCCACCAGCTCGCGGCAGATATCGGCCACAATTTCATCGGGCAGCGCGGCGGGGGACGGGTTGCCGCCGCCGAAGGAGATGACGCCCGGCCGGGAGGTCAGCTTGAACAGCTCGCGGATGGCACTGCCGCTGACGCCCTCTACGCGGGCGGCGAAACGTTCGGATTCCTGCATGGTTGGATAGATACTCCTTTCAGATTTGCGGGATAAGAAAACGCCCTCCGGCATATGCCGGAAGGCGATGAACACATCACGGTACCACTTCCGTTTGGAAAAGGCTTGCGCCGTTTTCCCTTAGCGGGAACATCAAATTCCCCTGCGCTGTAACCGGCGCGCCGGCGTTCCCTACACAGTTGCCCTTCAGGTTCGCGCTCCCGGGCGTATTCACACCGCCGCCCCTGCCCGCTTGCACCGTCCGCGGGCTCTCTGAAAGGGGGAATGGCGGGGCTACTTGTCCCGATCCTTGCGTTGTTTCATTATAGGAAATATTATCTGGGATGTCAAGCCCCAACTGCGCCGCTCTGCGATTTTACCGCCGCCGTTACGTCGCTCAGCCCATTCTCCGTCAGGCGCAGCACGCGGCCGGGCCACTGCTGCATCAGCAGACGGTCATGAGTGACGGCCAGGATGGCGCCGGGAAAATCCAGCAGCAGCGCGCGGATGACAGGGGCGGACAGGGGCGACAGGTTGCGGGTGGGCTCGTCCAAGAGCAGCACGTTTGCGTCCTCCAGGATCATCCTGAGGAAAAACAGCTTGGCCTTTTGCCCGCCCGAAAGTGAGCGGATGGGATGTTCCATCTCCTCGGTGGAAAACTTGAACGCGCCCAGATACGTGCGCAGGCGGGTCAGCTGCTCCTTGCCGCCGCGCGTGTGCAGATAGGCAATGGCGCTCTGGTCTTCATCCATTGTTTCTTCATAGCGCTGGGGCATATAGGCAGCGCGGATATCATCGCGCGCCAGCAGATTCTGCGCAAGCCTGCGCAGCAGCGTCGTCTTGCCGCAGCCGTTATCGCCGATCAGCAGCACCTTATCCGTGCCCTGCATGCGCAGGGAGATATCGCGGCTGAGCGTGCGGCCTTCCACGCAAAGCGCAGGCAGGGAGATATCTAGCGCCACCTTGCCTGCGGGCAGGGCATGACTGCCCACGAAGGAAGCGTCGATAGCGTATTCGATGTTGGGCCGCTGCGTCTGATTCTCGCGTTCGCGCTCGTAGCGGCGCTCCAGCGATTTGACGGCCTGCATCTTCTTCTTTAGCAGCCGTGCGCCATGCGGATCTCCGCGCGAGATGGTCGCCTGCGCGTGATCGACGGCATTGAGGATGCGCTCGAATTTCTCCTGTCGGATGCGCTCCTGGCGCTTTTCTATCTGCGCCCGGCTTTCCTGCAGGGATAGCTGCTGCGCTCGGCGGGACATGTATTCATCGTAGGGAACGTTGGCCAGCGTCCAGCGCGGCTCCTTTTTGTGATGCGTAAGCTCCAGATGCAGCACACGCGTGGCTGTGCGGGACAGCAGCGTTTCATCGTGGGAGATGTAGATCACCGGCAGGCCGCAGGTGCAGATGAAGCGCTCCAGAAAGTCCAGCGCGCTCAGATCCAGATCGTTGCTGGGCTCGTCCAGCAGCAGGAGGGTTGGGTGCGCGCACAGAAGCAGCAGCAATTGCAGCTTGATTTTTTCACCGCCTGAAAGCGATTTCATTGGGCATTCGGCGTAGCACAGCTCGACGGGCAGCCGAAGCTGGGCGCACAGGGTATGCACCTCGCGCGGCGGGGCTTCCAGGAAGGCCTCGCACTGTGCGCAGAAGGCGTATACGGGCAGCTCGCGGCACGCTTCGGGCAGCTCCTGGGGCAGATAGGCCAGCCGTTCGCCCGAACGGTCGACCTGGCCGCTGAAGAGCGCATAGTCGTCTGCCAACGTGGGCTGATATAGTATTTTAAGCACCGTGGATTTGCCGTTGCCCTCCTCGCCGATGATGGCCAGGCGATCCTGACCGGATACGGTGAAGGAAAGGTCATCGACCAGCGGGCGCAGATCCTGCCGGTGCTGAATGGAGAGATGACGAACTGATAACATAAAAACCTCCGTTTCCCCGCAGCGTGGGCCAAAAACGGAGGCAAACAGCAGCACGCCAAAAACACGCCGCCTATCTACGCCGCTATTCCGTTTTGACACACGCAAACAATGCTCCGCACTGCGGATAGCCATTGTTATCGTTTTGTCAAAGCCGGATTAGTTGCGCATTTTTTCATCCCTTTCTGTCTATGGTAACTTTATCATACCAAACGAAGGGGCGGCTGTCAAGCTTAAAAAGCGTCCGCCGAGGGGATTTCAAAGGGCGCGGGCAGGAAAGACTTGAGCATGGGCGAAGCCTCCATCAGCGCCGAATAGGGGGAGAAGAAGAACTCCGCCGCGCGCTGCTGGGTAAAGCACAGAGCGGGCGTTTCCTGCGTGTCGCGCACAACCACCTCATGATCGCGCACCTGGATGAGATAGCGGCCGCCGTCCTCTACCTCAAACACAAACCGTCCGTCGCACAGGGGCTGATAGCCCGACTTGAAGGTCAGCAGCGTTTCCAGCGTATGCCGCCAGTTGATTACGCGCAGCATGTGCGCGTCGGTTACCGTGTAATTTTCCGCAATGCTCTTAAGATAGCTTGCACGCACGCGCTGGTACATGGGCACGGTGATGCCCGCCTTGGCGCGGCCGCGCATCCAGGCCTTGAGCGTCTCTGCCAGGCGGCGTTCGTCCAGCAGCGCCAACTCGCAGATCTGATCGCCCGAGGCGTTCAGGTACCCCAGGAACGTGCCGTCCTGCCGCGCGTCCTCCAGCACATACAGGGCGTTATGCCAGGAATGAAAGATATCCAGCAGGCGTTCACGGTCACGCTCGCAGGTAAGCATCTGACGGCGGCTCAGCTGCCATACGTCGTCCAGCACCGTGTCCTGCGCGTCCGTTACCTCGCGGATGCGCACGGCATCTTCATCCACATCTGCCATGGCGTGGCGCACGTTATCGCTGTTGAGTGAAAAGGTCAGCCGCTGGCCGCCCTTTTCAAAGCCGAAATAGGCATAGCGCTGTCGCCGCCCACCCAGCGCCAGCAGATCGTAGCCCTGCGCCTCCGCATCGGTCAGGGCCATGCGCATCAGTGCCTTCATGTGGCCCGCGCCGCGTGAATAGGGGTGCACCGCAACCGAGCCGATATAGCCCGCCTTGAGGGCGCAGTTTTCCTCCACCCGCAGCGTCAGGGGCAGCAGCGCCACCGTGCCGCGAATATGGCCGTCCTCCACCGCCACATAATGATAGCGGGCAAAGCCAGGATGGGCGTACACCTTGGGCAGCAGCGCGGCAAAATCATGCGGCTGCGAGTGCATGCTGAAAACCATGTTGATAAAATCCAGTACGTCCGCTTCTTCCTGCGGCCTAGCCAGACGGTATTCGGTCATGGTAAAAAACCTCTCCTTTGCATGCGCACAATAAACACCATGATAGGATACCGCGAAAAGTTTGCAATTGCAAGCCTCTTTTTGCCTTTACAGGGGCGAATATTCATTGTATGATGATATTTAGCCCCGAAACAGGCGATCCGGGGCGAATATTCACAAAAATTTACGATGCCGGGGGGTGACAGCCCATGTCGAAACGTAGTATAATACGAAAGCGCACGGTATGCTTTGCCTGCGCAGCCCTGCTGCTTGTGGGGGTGCTGCTGGCCTGGATTTTATGGCCGCGCGCTGCGGCGCAGACCCGCGCTCAGGCATATCGGGATGGGCTGGATACTTACCGGTATGATCTGGTCTTCCGTCCCGAGCAAAGCACGCTGGCTGTTACGCTGACGCTGGATTATACCAACCGCACCGGCGATACGCTGCAGGAGCTTGTCCTGCGCACTTGGGCGGGCGCGTATGCCGATGAGGAGACCAGCCCTGCGGCCATTGAGGAGGTCTACGATGCCTGCTATCCGAACGGCTTTTCGCCAGGCGGCATCCGGCTGGAGGGTGTGTGGTGGAATGATCAGGTCGTCCAGGCAAGTTTTGCCGATGCGGCTCAAACGGTGCTGCATGTGCCGGTAGGAAGCCTTGCGCCGGGAGTTAGCGGCCGGTTGCTGCTGCGCTGCGAGCTGACGGTTCCCCGCTGCGCCCATCGCTTCGGCACGGACGGCGCGGTGTGGCAGTTTGGCAATGCGCTGCCAATTTTATCCGTATGGGAAAACGGCGCGTGGCGCACGGATGCGTACTGCGCCGTCGGCGATCCATTTATCAGCGATTGCTCCAACTATGAGGTCACGCTGGTTGCACCGGCTGGCTATGTCTGCGCTGCCAGCGCCAAGCCCAGCGTGAAAACGATGGCGGACGGCCGTATGCGCTATACCATGCAGGGCGATGCCATGCGCGATTTTGCCTTCGCGCTGAGCGCAAGCTGGCAGACGGCACAAAAAAGCGTGAACGGCGTAACGGTTACGGCCCATGCGGGTGATCAAAAGGCGGCCGGTCGTGCGGCTGGCTATGCGGCGGAAGCGCTTAAAACCTACGCGCGTCTGTACGGCGCGTATGCCTACGATCAGCTAACGGTGTGCGAGGTGGATTTCCCGCTGGGCGGCATGGAATATCCGGGTCTGATCTTCATCGGCCGTGATTGGATGGCCGAAAGCCAGGCTGATTCGCTGGAGCTGATGATGGCTCACGAAACGGCACACCAGTGGTTTTACGCATTAGTAGGCAGCGATCAGGTGACGGACGCATGGCAGGATGAAGCGCTGTGCGAATATGCCATGCTGCGCTATGCCCGCGAAAAATACGGCGCGAACGCCTATGAAAACCTGCGCATCCTGCGCGTGGACGCGCCTATGCGTGAGAAAATCAATCAGACAGTTACGCCCGGTTCGCCCATATCTTACTTTGGCTCGCTGCAAACCTACGCCACGGTGGTATATGGCCGCGGCGCAGCTCTGCCGCTGGCGCTGGATGAGATGACCGGCGGGCAGATGGACAAGCTGCTGCGTGAATACTGCGATGCATTTGCATTCAAGCGTGCCAGCCGCGCAGACTTTGAGCAGTTCTTTACAGACCGTAGCGGCCTGGATATCACCCCGCTGATGCGGGACTATCTGGATACCTACGGCTACTAAATAACGAATAGGAGAAACACAAAATGAAGCTTTCTATCCGGATTTTGCTGTGCGCCATGGCGGCGCTGATGATCCTGGCCCTGCCTTTTGCCGTGCCCTCGGGCAGCATGCTGGAGGAATATCAGGATACCTGGGCGGATGAGGCCTGGGACAGCGGTTTGATCCGTTGGCTGGTTCCTACCGCCAATGCCGAGGAAGCGCAGGAGGAGACTTCCTACGCACTGCCGATTGACTTTTCTGCCGGCATGCAGCCGAATCCTGATGCCTATACCGAGGACGGCTATCAGGATGACTCGCTGACCATCCGCATGGAAACCCGCGAGGAGGACGGGGTGATCTGGCGTATCGGCTATGTGCAGATCAAGGATGCTTCCCAACTTCGCACGGGCATCGCGGGCTCCAAGGCAACCAGTAACCGTTCCACCTATATCAGCGCCATGGCCAAGGAGTATCATGCGGTGCTGGCTATCAACGGCGATTATTTTGCCGATCAGGAAACCAAAAAGACCTACGAAATCCGCATGGGCGAAACCCGCAAGGCAAAAACCAACAAGAAAAAGGATATCCTCTTTATTGATGAAAACGGCGACTTCCACCTGTTTATCAAGTCCAATCAGGCGGATATGGACGCTTTTAAGGCCACGGGGCTGAGTGTAATCAACGCCTTCACCTTTGGCCCTGCCTTGGTAAAGGATGGGCAGCTGCTGAACGTGGACAAGGAGTACGGCTATAATCCCAACGGCAAGGAGCCGCGCATGGCTATCGGCCAGGTGGATAAGCTGACCTATGTGGTGGCGCTGGCCGAGGGACGCAGCAGCAGCTCCAACGGTGTGACCCAGCAGGCGCTGGCGGACTTTATGTTTAACGAGCTGCACTGCACCCAGGCCTATAACCTGGACGGCGGAAACTCCGCCACCATGATTTTCAACGGCGAATACTATCAGACCGGCCGTACTATCAAAAACGAGCGCCAGCAGAGCGATTTTATCTACTTTGCCACCGCTGTTGACCCTGAAACCTGGAGCAAATAATCATGCTGGATGAAGCTGCCTATTTCCTGCTTGGAAATATCAAGATTTACTATTACGGGCTGCATATCGCCCTGGGTGCGCTGGCGGCGGTGATTGTGCTGGCGCTGTGCTGCCGCGCGCGGCGCATGCCTGCGGGCGCGGCTCCGCTGTATGCGGTGCTGGCTATGCCGCTGGGCGTTGCCTGCTCGCGCGTGCTGTTCTGCCTGTTGGATGGGCGCTTTCGCGGCATCTTTTCGCTGCGGGCGATGCTGTGCTTCTGGGGCGGCGGCCACTCCATGGTCGGCGCGCTGCTTGGCGCGGCGCTGGCGGCGGTGATTGCGGCCAAAATTCTTGCGGTTCCGGCTCGGCGCATGCTGGATATGATGGTGCCGGCGCTGCTGGTGTTTATCGCCTTTGCCCGTGTCGGCGAGCAGTATACCGAAATGCTGGGGCGCAGCCGCGCGCTGGTCAGCGAGGTGTTGCGGCAGGGTTGGCTGGTTACGGGTGATGAATACGCCCTGTATCTGAAAACCTATGTGCTGGAAGCGCTATGTGCGCTGATCCTGGCCGTGACGCTGCTGCCGGGGTTGCTGCACGGCAAGCGCGACGGCGATACCCTGCTTTCGGCCATGCTGCTGTTTGGCTGCACGCAGGTGCTGTGGGAAAGCCTGCGCTTTGACGCGCATATGCGCGAGTCCTTTGTCAGCCTGCAAATGCTGTTGTACGCAGTGATGTTCGCAGCGGCTCTGCTGATCTTTGCCCGCCGTTATGCCAAGCGACTGGGGCGTGGCTGGCCGGTATGGCTGGCGCTGGGCGTGATCGCCCTGGTGGCGGGCGGCGTGATCGGGCTGGAGTTTATGATCGATCGTTCGGGCATCAGCCGTTTCCTGCTGTATGTGCCCTATGTGCTGCTGCTGGCTCTGCCGGCGATATGCGGATTCGTGTTTAAGAAAAGGAGCAATTACGCATGACTAAGGAACAGGTGGCGCGCATTAACGAGCTGGCGCGCAAAAAAAAGACCGTTGGGTTGACCGAGGACGAATTGAAGGAACAGGCCGAGCTGCGCGCGGAGTATTTGAAGGATTTCCGCGAGGGCTTTAAGCAGCAGCTGAATAATACTTATATTCAGTATGAGGACGGCCATCGGGAAAAGCTGACCGAGCGCCCGCCTAAGCAGTGAGGCGTTTGCCATGATGAAGCTATCAACCCTGTGCTATATCGAGCGCGGCGGCTGCTATCTGATGCTGCATCGCGTAAAAAAGCAGCATGATGTGAACGAGGGCAAGTGGATCGGTGTGGGCGGCAAGCTGGAAACGGATGAATCGCCTGAGGAGTGCATTGCCCGCGAGGTGATGGAAGAAACGGGGCTTACGCTGGTGCATCCGCGCATGCGCGGACTGCTTACCTTTATCAGCCCCGGTTGGGACAGCGAGTATATTTTCCTCTATACCGCGCAGGCCCAGGGTGAATTGACGCAGGATTGCAACGAGGGCGATCTGCGCTGGGTGCCGCTGAGCGATGTGCCGCAGCTGAACCTGTGGCAGGGGGATCGCATTTTCCTGGATCTATTGCTGAAGACGGACGAGTTTTTCTCGCTTAAGTTTATCTATGACGGCGATAATATGGTCTATTGTGCCTTAAATGGCGAGGACATTACCACAAAAGCATTGGGAGAGACCAAATGAAAAGATTCCTGTGCCTGGCGCTGGTGCTGGCGCTGTTGATGATTACCCTGCCTGTGGTGCGGGCTGAAAAGCTGACGGCGCTCTGGACGGCCAACCCCAAAATCAGCGCTCCGATTTACAGCGAGCCCAGCACGCAAAGCAAAACGCTTGGCCGCATCTATCAGGGCGCAAGCGTTAAGGTGTATTCCTTTGATCCGGAATGGGCATATATCAACAGCAGCGGCGTCGTCGGCTATGTGCTGCGCCGCCATCTGGAATCGGGCAAGGCCATCGATTCCAGCACCACGCCGCCCTTTGGCGTGGAAATGTACGGGTATGTAGGCACAGTAGGCGCGAACGGCGCTAAGGTGCGTACAGAGGCTGATGAGAGCGCGGACGTGTTGATTCCCTTGACGGCGGACACGCGTATCTCCATTATTGGCGTTGTGAACGGTTGGGCGTATCTGGCCTATTATCGCCAGTACGGCTATGTGAACACCAACGAGCTGAGTGAGCTGCTGCCCGTATGCCCGGAGGACGATGCAGGCACGGACGAAGCGCCCATTGCTACCTTCACTACCTATTATGTGACGGGTTCGGACGATGTGAGCAAGCATGGCAAAGAGGTCAATATCGGCGTTAATTGCGATTATATCAACAATGAAATCTTGCAAAGCGGCAAGACCATCAACTATAATAACCACTATGGCCCCTTCTATCCCAGCAAGGGCTATGTGAAGGGCCCTGTGCTGATTGAAACTGGCTGGGGTCTGGGCCCTGGCGGCGGTGTGTGCCAGGTATCCAGCACCATGTATAACCTGCTGCTGCAATTGCCGGGAATTACTATCACTCTGCGCCGCTCCCATGGCCCTGGCAGCGCTGAGTATTTGCCTGCCGATATGGACGCGGCTGTTGGCAACGAAGCGAAAGGCATCAATTTCATTTTCCGCAACGATTATGATTTCTCCATCCGCTTTGAAGCGCAGGCGCAGGATGGCGCGCTGTTCCTGGCTATTTACAAGGCTACGGAATGATGCGCACCGTATCGCCTTCGCGCGCCATGGCAAAAAGCACAGCCATATCTGCGTCGCTCAGGGCGATGCAGCCTGCCGTCCAATCCGGCGCGTTTCCGCCGCCGTGAATGTAGATTTCGCCGCCCAGGGAGGTTCCCCAGGGCGGCCGCCTTTTTTGTGCCGACTGAGCCGCTTCAAACAGGGGCAGAAGGTCGGCAGGTAAACGACCGTCGTGCACGGACTGCCGTGCATCCAATGCGGAGGGGTAGCTGATACCCAGCGCACAGCCGAATTTGCCTGTTTCGCGCTTGAGACAGATATAATACTCGCCCTCTGGCGTTTTACCATCGCCCTCGCATTGCTTGTGGCCGACAGGGTGTCTTCCCAGCGCCACGCGGCAGCAAAAACGCTGACCGTCCCGCTCGGCGGTCAGTCTGCGCGCGGCTTTTTCAATCAGGATCGTCATGCATGACCTCCGGGATGCTTGATAAGCATAGGATAACGCCCGCGCCCAAATGCGTCAAGGGGTTTTTAAGATCGACGCGCATTCAAAAGGGCGAACCGCGCCGCCTGCGTGATTCGCCCGTGAAAAACCAATAAGTGCTGTTCAGAAAAGAAAAACTATGCGATTTCAACCAGCTTCAGCAGGAGCTTGAGTGCGCCTTCCATATCGCGCATATCGATGACCTCGGCAGGGGAGTGGACATAGCGGCAGGGGATGGACAGGGTGCCGGTAGGCACGCCCGCGCGGGAGCGCTGGATGGAGCTGCCGTCCGTGCCGCCAAAGGGCAGCACCTCGCGCTGGGCGGCAACGCCGGCCTCCTCCGCGGCGCGCAGCATCAAATCGCGCACGGCAGGGGTGGCGATCATGCTGCTGTCGATGAACTTGACCGCAGGCCCCTTACCCAGCTTGACGGCGGGCAGCTTGACCTCGGGCGTATCGCCCCAGGCGGTCACATCCAGCGCCACCCCCATATCGGGGCGCACGCTGTAAGCGGCGGTCATTGCGCCGCGGCAGCCCACTTCCTCCTGGGTGCTGAAGACAGCCACCACGGTGTTGGGTGTTTCGTCCAGGTACATCAGCATTTCGCACAGCAGGGCGCAGGCGCAGCGATCGTCCATGGCGGGGGAAGCCACACGGTTTTCGCCCAGCTCAAAGAAATCAGGCGCGTACACAGCCATATCGCCCACCTGCACGCTGCGCTCCGCGTCGGCGCGATCCTCCGCGCCGATATCGATGAATAGATACTTCATCGCCGGGTTTTCGCCCTTGAGCGGCTGGCAGTAGATCACACCTTCCACGCCGTTTTCAAACACCACATGGCGGGCGTTGGAGATCACAGGATTTACGCCGCCAACGTTATGCACGCGAAGGAAGCCGTTTTCATCGATATCGGTGACAACGAAGCCGATATGATCCATATGGGCGGAAAACATGATGCGCTTGCCGTTTTCATCCGTGCCCAGCTTTTCAACGATCAGGTTGCCCATCGCATCCACGCGCATGCTGTCCACATGCGAGGCGATCAGACCCTTGACGGTTTCGGCCACGGTATGCTCGTTGCCGCTGGGACCGTAGGCGGCAAGCAGGGTTTTGAGCGTATCTCGAAGCATGATTGTTACCTCCTTATCGTCAGGCGTGCATCAAAAAGGCGTGCACAAGCTCATATTGCGATTGAATATCCTCCAGATAGGCTACCGATGCGCCGCTGTGGATATAGCGGCAGGGCACGGACAGCACACAGGTAAGGCAGCCGGCTGCGGCGCGCTGATAGGCGGATGCGTCGTTGCTGCCCGTTACGCCGCGTTTGATCTGATGCGGAATATGCTCGTGCTCGGCCAGATCCAGAATCTCCTTAAACAGCTTACGCTGGCCGATGCTGCTGCCGTCCATAAAGCTGACGGCCACACCCTGGGTGGGACGGCAGACCTTGAACTGATCATCCACGCAGCCCAGATCATTGGCCGCCGTGCCTTCCAGGTTCAGCACGATATCGGGCTGTACGCCGTAGGCCGCGCCATGGGAGCCGCGGCAGCCGACCTCCTCCTGCACGGCGAACACAAAGGTGACGTCGCAGGGATAGGTTTCGCGCATCAATTCCAGAATGGTGTAGCAGCCCACGCGGTCGTCCAGCGCCTTGGCGCACACAAAGCCGTCGCCAAAGGGCTGATAGGGGGTATCGAAATAGGCATAGGTGCCCACGGGGCACTTGGCCAGCGCTTCGGCTTTATCCTTCGCGCCGATATCAATGTACAGGCCATCAAAGCCCAGCACGCGGTTGCGGTCAGCGGCGGATTGCAGGTGGATGGCCATCGCGCCGATTACGCCGGGCAATAGATCATGGCCCACCAGCACGCGTTTGGATACTACCACGCGCGGATCGATGCCGCCGATGGGGTGGAAGCGCAGCAGACCGTCCTCCGTGGCGGCCTCGATGATGAAGCCTACCTCATCCATATGGGCCGATACGCACACATGCGGCTTGCCGGGCTGGGTGCCCTTTCGGGTGCATACCACGTTGCCGGAGCGGTCAATGCGCGCGTTTTCCGCGCCGCACAGGCGCTTGCCCTCCTCTAACAGCAGCTTGCGCAGCTGCCCCTCATCGCCCGAGGGGGCATGGATTTCACACAGTTGCTTTAATTCCACAGTTCATCCCTCCAGCTGTCGTCAATGGCGGCGCAGTAGGCCGTCAGCAGGCGCGCGCACTCGGTCAGCGCGTGCATATCAAAGGTTTCCACTGAGGTGTGCATGTACTTGAGCGGCAGCTCCAGCAGCACCGATGGCACGCCGTCGCGGGCCAGGCCGATATTGTCCGCATCGGTATAGGTATAGCGCGGGGCGACGGCGGATTGCAGGGTAATGTTGTTTTCCTTGGCGATTTCGCCAAGCCTTCTGCGCAGCATGGGGTGGATGAAAGGCCCCATGGTGGCCAGCGGGCTGCCCAGGTCAAAGGTTTCAAGGTCGGGAGAGCCGGGCGTCTTGGCATGGTTGACGTCCAGCGCCACGGCGAAATCGGGATAGATGCCGTAGGCGGAGGTCATCGCGCCGATGGAGCCGACCTCTTCCTGGCAGGAGGCGACAAAATAGAGATCGGCCTGGGTATCGATGCGCTGCAGCGCCTCCATCGTGCGCAGCAAAATGGCCACGCAGCCGCGGTCATCAATGGTTTTGCTGGCATAACGATCATTGAGCAGCTTGGTAAAGCCGCCCTCCAGCGCGATGCAGTCGCCGATCTGCACCAGCTCGCGCACGCGCTGGGCGCTCATGCCCAGATCGACATACAAATCCTCGCGGGCGTAGTTCTTTTCACGGTCGGCGGCAGACAGAAGGTGCGGCGCCTTGGCGCCGATGACGCCCATCAGCCGTTCACGGCCGTATACCGTCACGCGCATGCCGGGCAAGATGCGCGGATCCACGCCGCCAACGCTGCGCATGCGCAGCGAACCGTCCTTTTCGATATCGGATACCATCAGGCCAATTTCGTCCAGATGCGCGCACAGCATTACCTTGGGGCCGTTTCCCCTGATATGGCCGATGACGCTGTTTAACGGGTCGATCGTAACCTCATCGCAATAAGGGCGAAAGGCTTCGGCGATAAAGCGCGCCACTTCACCCTCGTTGCCCGAAAGCCCGGGAAGAGCCGTGACCTGGCGCAGAAAATCCTCTGTTCGCATTGCTTACCATCCTTTCTGTACGCAAGTGCTACTATTCTACATCATTTGCCCGCGGCTGGGAAGGCGGCGGGCTATTTGATTTGGTTTATTTTTCGTATTTCCGCTTCGGAGACTGTGATGATCAGCGTTTTCTGCCTGGTGTAGTTGACGAAACCTGCCGGGGCGCCGGAGGGCTTTTTGACAAATTTGCGCAGCGTGTAATCCACCGGCACAGCCACGCCGCGAGCCTTGCTGTAAAAGGCGGCGAGCCTGGCGGCGGTCAGCAGGGTATCGTCGCTGACCTCACGGCCCTCGGCGTGGATAATCACATGCGAGCCGGGCATATCCTTGGCGTGCAGCCAGATATCCTCGCCGCGTGCGGACAGGGTAAGCCGCTCATTTTGCAGGGCGTTTTTGCCCACGGCGATTTCTGTGCCGTCGGCTGCGTTGAACCGCATGGGCGCGGACTGCCGCTGGCTCTTGGGCTGCTTTTTGCGCTCTGCCGCCGTCTTTTTGATCACGCCAGCCTCGGTCAGCATGCGGCGCACGTCGTTTAGATCGTCCTCGTTTTCGCTGCTTTCCAGCCCGACCAGCGCTTCCTCCAGCAGGCGAATTTCCGCCAGCGTTTTTTCCTTCTGCTCCGCCGCCAGCCTTGCCGCTGCGCGCGCCTTCTGATAGCGCTTGAAATAGCGCTGCGCGTTTTGCGAGGGAGATAGGCGCACGTCCAGGGGGATATCCAGCGTGCCGCCGGTGTAATAATCGGGCAGCGTTACCTGCTGCGCGCCGCGCGGCACCAGATGCAACTGCGCGGTAAGCAATTCGCCCATCACGCGGTAATCCTCCATCTTGTCGGCGTTGAGCAGTTCCTCTTCCTGCAGAGCCAGCTTTTTCTCGCACCGTTCCAGATGCGTTTTGACCAGCCTGCGAAGGCTGGCGGAGCGCTGCTGCACGCGGTCGCGGCGGTCGCGGCCGTCGTAGTATTCATCCAGCGCGGCGGACAGGCTGCCTGCCGCCCGCTGGCGATCTGCCGGATAGGATAGGTACAGGAAGGGGAACACATCGGCGGGCAGGCCGTTTTCATCCAGCAGCAGCACCGGCGGGCCCATCTGGGGCAGGCGCGATAGGAAGCTGCTTAGTCGCGCGCAAAGCTCAGGCAGCTGAACGGCGGCAAGCTCGGCCTGTTCTGCGCCCGTCAGGCGGAAGCTAAGCTCGCGCGCCGCAATGGCGGACAAACCCGATATGCACCCGGACAGTGCTTTATCCAGCCGTCCGGTGCAGCCGGACAGGCGCGCCAAGAGCGCCGCTTCCGTTGTGCATTCCGGCGGCAGCTTATCCTGCGCGGGCGGCAGGGTAAAGGGAAGGCCGGGCAGCGCCTGGCGCACGCGGCTCATATCGTCGGTCACATGACGGATCGCATCGATAATGCGCCCGTCTCGCACCAGCGTCAGGTTGCTGTGCCTGCCCATGGCTTCCAGATACATCTCATACGGATGCATCACGCCCAGCTCGTCCTGAGCTTCAAAGCGCAGCAGCAGCACGCGGTCGCCGTTTAGCTGGGAGATTTCCATCAGCCGTCCGCCCGACAGGTGCTTGCGCATCAGCATGCAGAACATCGGCGCGTCGATGGGATTGATAAACTGCCCCTTTGTCAGATGCGCGCGCGCAAAGCTGGGGCTGGCGGAAAGAATCAGTTTATAATTCTGGCCGTTATTGCGCAGTGCCAGCAGCAGCATATCCTTTTCCGGCTGCGTCACGCGCTCCACGCGCGCGCCGCCCAGCGTTTGCTGCAGCTCGCGCGCAATAAAACCAAGCGTCAGGCCATCCAATGGCATAAAGCATCACCCATAGCAATCATAGCATAAAAAGCTGGCGCATACAATGCCCTACAAGCATGAGACAAGGGGTGAAACAGGTGAAACTGAAATGGAGAATCACGCGGGCGGATGTGGAGAGAATGCTGATCCTGGTATCAGCGGCGCTGGTGGTGGCGCTGGCGCTGCGCGGGGACGAAACGGCCATGAGCCGCTATGAGCAGGGGCAGTTGTCGCAGAATACCGCGGTGAACGTAACCGAAACCGCGGCGCAGAGTGCGCAGGATATGCAGAGCGTTACCGTCTATTATCAGGATGGCGAGGGGTATCTGGTGCCTGTTACCACGCGCGTGGCCAAGACAGACGGCATTGCCAAGGCGGCCCTGAGCCGTTTGGTACAAAGCCCGGAAAACGATCTGGCCGCAGCCAAGATGGGTCTGAAAACCGTGGTGCCCGAAGGAACGACCTTTGATCTGGACATCGCGGACGGCCGCGCCCGTGTGGATCTGGGCAAGGCGGCGCTATCCTGCGGCAGCGCCGAGGCAGAAAGCCTGATGGTGGGCGCGGTGGCGCAGACGCTGACGGCCTTTTCAAGCGTCAAGGAGGTTACATTCCTGTTTGACGGCCAAGCGCGTTCCAAGCTGACGCATGGCACCAATGTGTCGGGCGTGTTTACCGATAAGGATTTGAACATGGAAACCGTGGCCACCTTCGATGCGGGCGACAAGAGCGCCAGCCTTCTGCGGCTGTACTTCCCCTCTGCGACGGGGCGCATGCTGGTGCCCGTTACGCGCGTGGTGTATTCGGATGCAGATATCACCACCGCCATGGTGGAATTGTGCCATGGCCCCAAGGCGGATAGCGGCCTGGAACGCGCCATGCCTGAGGGCTGCGCGGTGAAAAACGTGTCGATGAAAAACGGCGTGGTGACGATTAACCTGACCAAGGAGTTTGCGTCCGAGGATGGGCAGGATCAGGTGCAGATGCTGCGCGCCATCGTGTATACCGCCTCGCAGTTCCCCGGCGTAAAGGAGGTAAAGCTGCAGGTGGAGGGCGCTCCCTACGAGCTGCCCGAGGAGGCGCGCCGCATGGCGATCAACCTGGACACCGAGGTGATGAGCTATTATCCCGGCGTAATCGAGATCGATTGAAAGCGGCAGATCGGCCTGTAGAAAAACGGACAGCATGCGGCGATGGCTGGATGCTGCCCGTTTTTGCACAATAGATCGCATGGGACGATTGAAAAGCGGCTTGCTTCTATGCTATAATGGGATGCATATTCCAGAAGATGATTGCAAAAGAGGAGCATTTGAAATATGCCTGATAAAAACGAAGCATTAGAAGAAATTCATCAGATACGCCGGGCGGCTGATCAGGGAGACTGCGACGCGCGCTATACCCTTGCTGCGTACTATGAGCATGCCGCCGGCGGGCGTCAGGATATGGAGCAGGCTGCCTATTGGTATCGTCAGGCAGCGCTGCAAGGTCATAAGGCTGCGATTGAAAAATGCAGCAATATGGGCATTGATCTGAATGCGCCCAGGATTGAATGCGAATTGATGCGCGGAAAATTGCAGTGCAGGATTTTTCCGCTCAGCTTTCTTGAACGATACAAATATACGGTAGTCTGCGCTGCTTATCAGGGAAAATGGCTCCTTTCAAGGCACAGGCAGCGCAGCACCTGGGAAACGCAGGGCGGGCATATTGAAGCGGGAGAAACGCCGCTTGCATGCGCAAAGCGCGAGCTTTTTGAGGAAAGCGGCGTCAGGGATGCGGAAATCTATCCCGTGTGCGACTGTTGGGGGTTTAACCGTCAAGCGTGCGCAAACGGCATGGTTTTTCTTGCCGTCGTTCATGCACTGGGGGAGCTGCCTGAAAGCGAAATGAAGGAGATCAGGGCGTTTGAGGTTCCGCCTGCGGAGCTTACCTATCCGGAGACTACGCCAAAGCTCTTGGCAGAAGCGGCAAAAATGCTGGAGGCTTTGACTGCCAAAACAGCAAAATAAAAGCAAAACAGGCACGATTGAAATCATGCCTGTTTTTATTGCCTTATTGCCTGATATCAGTTATTTCAAGTATTCTGCCGGTACGCTCTCGGCCATGCGCTGCGCGCCTTCGAGGCTGGGATGCAGATGGTCGCCGCTGTCGCAGTCCGGGCGGCGCAGATCGGGATCGGCTGTCTCACGCGTGACCGTGTCGAAATCCACCACGCCGTCGGCCTCCGTCTGGGTGCGAATCCAGGCGTTCACCGCATGGCGGATTTCCTCACGCTGGGCGTTGTAGGTATGCCAGCCCTTGATGCTCAGGATGGTAGCCAGGTAGACCTTCAAGCCAAGCGCATGGCCGCGCTGCACATAATAGCGCAGGCCGTCGATCAATTCCTGTGCCGTGGGTAAATCGCTCCACGGACGGAACAGACTGCCGTCGGGATGAATCAGATCGTTTACGCCGTGCAGGACGATCACCCGGTCGGCTCCAGCAGCGGCAACTTCGCGCTCGAAGCGATCCGCGCCCTTTTGCCCATAATGGCGGATCAGCACATGCTGATAGGAACGCAGCACGCGGCTGCCGCCGATGCCGCGGCGAATGACGGAAAGGTTTTCGGGGCCGTCGCGCAGCACGCGCAGCATCAGGTAATCGGGCCAGGATTGGGCGGTAATGCTGTCGCCAAAGCACACCAGCGCATGGCAATCCTCGCGGCACAGCGCGTCTACGCCCGTAAGAAAATAGAAGATATTCATCGGCGCGGTATAGAAGGGATCCAGTTGAGAACAGGCGGCAAAATTGCCCTCGGCAAAGAAGGCGCGGCACAGCGGGCCCGTATCCTTGGTGCCCGAGGCCAGCAGCGTCATATCGCCCAGGTACAGGCTGACGGCATAATCCTGCCCGCGCTTGAGCGGCAGCTCGACAATGTCGCTTTCAACGCTCTCGCCGGCAGCCATCTTACAGGCAAAATCTCCACCGAAGGTGACGGGCAGCATGCGCGATTCATCGGTGTCGCTGCCCTGTGTGACGGGGGCGACGTATACGCGAGGGATCACAACGTCCTCCTGCCCGCCAAGATTGCTCAGGTGCAGGCGAATCTTTTCGCCATCCAGCATGGCGCGCAGCACATAGCGCAGCGTGATATTCTTGGCATAGCGCGCCGGGTGCGGCTCGGAAATAGAGGGGGAGGATCCCCAAATGGCAACCCACTTTTGTGCATTCATGGCAGTTATGAAAGGCTCCTTTCGGCAAACGTTTGATTACCCGGTGATTATAGCATGCCCTGCGCCGGTTGACAAGAAGCGGCGGGGCTGATATCATGAAAATATCAAAATGTACAGGAGCGCGTTAACATGGACATGATTGAAATTAAAAACGAACGCCTGACCGCCGTGTTTTCTACCCATGGGGCCGAGCTGCAATCTCTGCGCGATCAAAATGGCGTCGAGCGCATCTGGCAGGGCGATCCCGCCTTCTGGACAGGGCATGCGCCGGTGCTGTTCCCGGTGGCTGGCGCGCTGCGCGGCGACGCCTATACGCTGGACGGCGTGCGCTATGCCATGCCCAAGCACGGCTTTTCCAGCGGCATGGACTGGCAGGTGGAGAAGCAGACGGCGGACAGCGTGACGTTCCTGCTGACGCAGCCGCATCCGGGCTTTCCTTTCCAATATAAATTGCGTGCGCGGTATGTGCTATGTGAAAACCAGGTACAGGTAGAATACGCGGTTTACAATCTGGATACGCAGGACTTTTGCTTTTCCATGGGCGCGCACGAGGCTTACGCCGCGCCGGAGGGCATCGAAGCTTACGAGCTGGTGTTTGATCAAGCTGAGAATTTTGACCACAGCCTGCTGGAGGGCTCGCTGATCACCCATCGCACGGTATCGCTTGGGCAGCATACGCGCGTGTTTCAACTGCGCCGCGCGGACTTTGAAACGTATGATTCCCTGGTGTTTTTGAACCTTGCCAGCCGCGGCGTTACCCTGCAAAGCCCGCTGCACGGACGCAAAATCCGTGTGGCGTATCCGGACTTTGATGTGCTGCTTCTGTGGACGGTGCCGGGTGCGGGGTACATCTGCATAGAACCGTGGCGCAACGCCCCGGATTATACCGACGCGGACGGCGATATTCGCCATAAACCGGGTATGATCGCCCTGCGTCCCGGCCAGGAGCGAAGCCTGCGCCATACGCTGACGATCGAATAATTGTTACATCCCGTGCATTGACAAGGAACGCTGGAAAAAACTATAATGAGCACGAATACGAACAAAGGAGCTGAAACTGTGAAAAAAAGCCTGCTTGTCCGCGCGCTGTGCGCGGCTTTGTGCCTGATTCTATTGCCAGCCTGCGCGCTGGGAGAACAGCTGACGCTTTCCTTTATCGGCGATTGCAGCATTGGCGAAGCCATTCAGAACCGCGGCAAGGCCGATACCTACACCACGGTGCTGGATGAAAAGGGCATGGATTGGCCATTTTCTCTGGTGCGCGAATATCTGGATCAGGATGATTTCACCTTCGCCAATCTGGAGGTTGTCTTTACCGAGCGTACCAAGCATACCGATAAGGTGTTTCCGCTGGTGGGTCAGCCCAAATACGCGCAGGTGCTGCTGAATTCCGGCGTGGATGCGGTCAATACGGTGAATAACCACTGCTTTGATTATTATCTTGAAGGCTATCAGGATACGATGCAGACGCTGGACGAAATGAACTTCAAGCACTTTGGCAGCACATATCTGGACAGCAAAACCCGTAAGCAGGATGTGGTGATGACCGCCGAGGTCAAGGGCGTTAAGATCGGCGCCATCGGCTTTTCCATTCCGCAGGATAAGGATTTGCCTGCCATGAAGCAGCGAATTGAGCAGCTGCGCGCCGACGGGTGCGATCTGGTGATCGTATCCCTCCATTGGGGCAAGGAAACCAAGGCGATTCCTGAAAGCTGGCAGTTCAAATACGCCCGTAAGGTGATTGATCTGGGCGCGGATGTGCTGTTTGGCCATGGTCCGCATGTGTTGCAGGCTGTGCAGTTTTATAATGGCGGCGTGATCCTGTATTCTACGGGCAATTTTACCTTTGGCACCATGTCCTCCAAGGTGGATCGGGATACCGGCATTTTCCGGGTGACGTATGATTTGGCACAGGACGGCAAGCCTGCGCTCAGCATGTTCAAGCTCATTCCCTGCACCACCACGGGCGCGGGAGATTATCGCCCCTATGAGCTGACCGAGCAGGACGATCGCGAGCGGGCGTTCAAAAAGCTGATCTATACCCGCGAAGTAACCAACATGCAGAACCTGCCCCAAAGCTTTATCCAAACCGGCGAAGTGAAGATTGAAAACGGCGTGCCCGTCGAGTAATCGCGTCATGCCTGAATCCGCCCATGCATATCCTTCCATGAAGGGGGGGATGCGCGTGCGGCGGGCTTTTTTATTGCTTGCTTTTGCGCTGGCGCTTTGGAGCGCTGTGCTTGCGCACGAGGCGCTGCCTGCGAGCGCCCCTTCTGCCGCGCCGCAGAAAAAGTGGATACTGATCGAGCTGGATTTGAAACGCCTGACGCTTTATCAGGGCACAACTGTGCTGAAACGCTATCCCATCGCCTCCGGCGCGTGGAGCACGCCCTCGCCCATCGGCGTGTTTACCGTCATCGGGCGCTTTAAAACGGAAATGTCGGGCTTTGGCACGCGCTTTCTCAGGCTCAATGTGCCCTGGGGCGTTTACGGCATTCACGGTACCAACCGGCCTGATTCTATCGGCGCCAATGCTTCGCATGGCTGCATACGTCTGCGTGTGGCCGATGCGGAAGCGCTGTATGCCATGGTACCCAACGGCACGCGCGTTTATCTGGAGGGCGGGCCCTATGGGCCGCTGGGCGACAGCCTGCGCACCCTGCGGCCGGGCGATCGTGGCAGCCATGTGCGAGAAGTGCAGCTTCGCCTGCGCCAGCAGGGCTTTCTGCATGGATCGGCTGACGGCGTGTACGGCGAGGCTACCAGCCGCGCGGTGCTGGCGGCGCGCAAAAGCTATCATCTGCGCAATGAGGATATCGTGGACGGCGCGCTGTATACATGCCTGGGCATTCTGCTCTTTGAGTAATACCCGCCGCGCGGCGCGCATAGGGTAGGGCATGGAGCTGATGAATGCTTTGCCCGCAGCCATCCGGGAAGAACTGCGCGGGCTGGATATGAGCCGGGCGTGCGATATTCGCTTGCTGGCTGACAGACCCTGCGCGGTAACAACGATGGAGGGCGAAATACGAACCCGCGCCTGTGTAAGCGGGCAGGAAATCTACGATGCGGCGCAGGCACTGAGCCGCCGAACGCTGCGCATGTCGCCCGCCAGCACGGGCGCAGGCTTTTTGACGCTGCGCGGCGGGCACCGCATGGGGCTTTGCGGGCGCGTTACCTGCGAGCGGGACGGGCTTGTTTTGCGCGAGATCGGCAGCCTGTGCCTGCGCATTGCGCACGAGGTAAAGGGCTGCGGGGCGGATACGGCGAGGATGCTCCGTGGAGGCGGCGCGCTGATCGCAGGCCCGCCGGGCAGTGGCAAGACGACGCTGCTGCGCGATATCGTGCGCATCCTTTCGGACGAAGGCACGGCGGTTGGCCTGTGCGACGAGCGCGGGGAAATCGCCGCCTGTGTGGAGGGGGTGCCGCAGCTGGATGTGGGCGCGCGCACGCATGTGCTGGATGGCTGCGGCAAGGCATCCGGGCTTCGCTGGCTGCTGCGGGCCATGTGCCCAGGGCTGCTGGCTATGGATGAGCTGTACGGCAGCGATGAGTGCCTGGCGGTTCGGGAGGCGGCGGCCTGCGGCGTCCCGGTGCTGACAACGCTGCACGCAGCCACGGGGCGCGAGGTTTGCCTGCGCACGGGCATTGAGGACTTGTTGGCTGAGGGCATTTTTGAACAGGTGATTTTTGTGCGGGAGCGGCGCGTTACGTGCGTTCTTCCCGCTGCGGAGGTATTGAAACAGGGATGCTGCGGGCAATAGGCGCGGCGGCGCTCTGCCTGATGGCGGGGGCCGGGTGCGCGGCAAGACTGTATCGCAGGGCGGCGGCGCTGCGGGATATGCAGGCGCGCCTGTATGCCATGCGCGCATCGGCGCTGTATGCGCGGGCAGACTGCGGGGCGATCCTGCGCGCAGGCGGCTTTGACAATTTAGCTCAGGCGGCCGAAATCGCAGGTGCGGATGCGGGACTGCTGTACCAGCAGGACGCAGTGGATACGCTGCTGCGGCAAGAAGAACGCGCGGTGGTGATTCATGTTCTGCACGCAGTGTGCAACGGCAGCGCGGAGGAGCAGGCGGCGGCCTTTGATTATGCCTTGGAGCGCATGGCGGAGCTTTGCCGCCAGGCCGAGCAAAAGCGCGACGCGCAGTCGCGTCTGTTTGCCAGCCTGGGCGCATTGAGCGGGGCGTGCGCGCTGATGATTCTATGGTAACGGGAGGATAAAAGCATGCAGGTGCAGCAGCTGCTTCGCATTGCGGGCGTGGGGGTGCTGGTGACGGTAATCTCGCAGATTCTGACCCGCGCTGGGCGGGAGGACATTGCCACAATGACTACCATCGCCGGGCTTGTGATTGTGCTGATGATGGTGGTAACGCTGGTGGCCGAGCTGCTGTCAAACGTGCAGAGCATTTTCGGGCTGTATTAACATGGCGGATTTCTGGCGAATGACCGGGCTGGCGGTGCTGGGCGCGCTTGCGGCCGTTATGCTTAAGCGTCAGCATCAGGCGCTGGGCTGGGCGGCGGCGGCCTTTGCCGGCGCGGCGGTGCTGCTGCTGGCGCTGGACAAGCTGGGCGAGGCGGCCGATGTGCTGCGGGAGCTGGCGCAGTGCGCCCAGCTTCAGGAGGGCCAGCTGGCACTGATCCTTAGAATTCTGGGCGTGGCGCTGGTATCGGAGCTGGCGGCCCAGGCCTGCCGCGATGCTGGCGAGGAAGGCCTGGCGCTGCATGTTGAAACGGGGGCGAAGGTGATTTTATTGCTGCTCAGTGCCCCGCTTCTGCGGCAGCTTGCCGGGCTGGTGATGGAGTTGACAGCATGAAACGGCTGATAGCGCTGGTGATGTTGATGCTGCTGCTTCCTGCGCTTGCCTGCGCGCAGGGGTTGGACGCGGGCCTGGAGCAGGCGCTTGGACAGGTGGATTTAGCACCGCTTGAAACAGCCGCGCGCGAGGACAACCTGCGGGTGTATCTATTGCGGCTGGCCAAGGGCGAGATGATATGGGACGCAAGGCAGGTGCTGGATACCCTGCTGCGGCGCTTGTATGGCGAGGCGCGCAGCAGCTTTTCCAGAATGATGGGACTGCTTGCCCCGGCGCTGCTGGCAAGCGCGGCAGGGTTGCTGGGCGGCAAGCGAAAGGACGTAATCAGGATCGCAGAGAGCGCGTGCTTCCTGGCGCTGGCCGCTACGATTGCTGCCGATATGCAGCTTTATATGCACGAAGCCGAGCAGACGGTATCCCGGATGGCCGAGATGATGCAGGCGCTGTTTCCGATTCTGCTGACGCTGCTTGCAGCCGTTGGAGGCAGCCATGGCGCGGCTCTGCTGGAGCCTGCGGTCAGCGCGGCCAGCGGCATTGTGACGGCGCTGGTGCGCGGGGTATCGCTGCGGCTGAGCACTGGGGTGGCGGTCGTGACGCTGCTGGATCATCTGTCCCCGCGCATGCGGCTGTCACGGTTGGCTGGGCTGCTGCGCACGGCCTCCAACTGGCTGCTGGGCGTGGCCTTTACGGTTTTCCTGGGGGTAACGTCATTGCAGGGGCTGACGGCCTCTGCGGCGGACGGCATAAGCATCCGCGCAGCCAAATACGCGGTGGACAACTTTGTGCCGGTTGTGGGTGGTATGTTTGCCGACACCATGGATACGCTGGTGGGCTGCTCGCTGCTGATCAAAAACGCGGTGGGCGTAACGGGGCTAGCGCTGCTGCTTTCAGCCGCGGCGGTGCCCATGATCCGCACGCTGTGCGCGGTGATGACTTATCGGCTCTGCGCCGCGCTTTTGCAGCCTGTTTCGCCGTCCAGGGCGGCCGATCTTTTGCAGGGTTTTTCGGATGCGTTGATGCTGTTGTTTATCATTCAGCTATCGGTCAGCGCCATGTTTGTACTGCTGGTGGCGCAGGTGTTGGCGGTGGGCAACGGCACGGTGGGGCTAAGATAAAGTGATGTATGCTTTTCTGCGGAGCCTGGCCATGATCGCGCTTTTGCGCATGGCTGGAGAAATGCTGCTGCCCGAGGGCAAGCTGCGCGATTTATGCGGCGCGCTGCTGGGGTTAACGGCGATGATCTGCATGCTGTCGGCCTTGAAAGGATGTTTGAGCGTGGGATGATGGAGAGAATCAGGCAAGCCTTGAAAAACCCGTCGCTGCGCGCAAGGCTGCTGATGGCGCTGGCAGCGCTGGCGGCCTGCGCGCTGCTGCTGGGCGCGCAGGGGGATCAGGGCGGCATGACCAGCGAGGAAAAACGCCTCTCCCGCGCGCTGTCCAGCGTGAGCGGGGCGGGCAATGTGCGCGTTACGCTGTATTATGCGCCTAAGGATGGCGCGTTTTCCAGCGCGGCGCAGCGGCCGGTGGGCGCGGTGGCGGTGGCGCAGGGGGCGGGGGATATCGCTGTGCGGCTGAACTTGACGCAGGCGCTGATGCGTCTATTGGACTTGGATGCTCAGAGCGTACTGGTGCTGACGATGGAGGAGGGAACGCGGTGAAGGGACGAAGGATTGCGCTGGCGCTTTTGCTGTGCGCAGTGATGGGGGCGTATTTTCTGCGCTTATACGCACGGCCTGCTGCATCCACCGTGCCGCTGACGCAGGTGTTTGCCTATGCAGCGCCCACACAGGCCCCCGCGGCGCAAAGCTATCGGGAGCGCCGCGATGCGCAGCGCGCACAGGAAATGACCGCGCTTGAAAAAATTTCGCAGGAAAATTTTGAGGCGGGTGAAGAACTTATGCGCCTGATTGAACGGCAGGAGAAGGAACTTGCCATCGAATCCGCGCTTGCCGCCCGGTGCGAAGGGGCGGTTGTTTGTGCTTTGCGGGAGGATATCGCCCTGATCTGTACGCAGCAAAGGCTTTCACAGGAAAGCGCCGAGGCTATCCTGTCGCTTTGCGCAAGTATCGCGGATGTAACCATTGAAAATGTGGTGATACTGGACGAATGCTGGTATTTATGATATAATATCTGGGAATACTGCTGTTAACGATGTGAGGAGCGCTGCATGGTAAGAACCGGTATTGTGAAATTAAAAAAGGGCGACATGCTTCGTGTGTGCTTTGAAACGCCCGAACATTGCGCCGGCTGCCGGGGCTGCTCGCGCGGTTTTTTGCCCAAGCATGAGCTGCTGACGGTGTTCGGTCAGGCTGAGGTGGGCGATACGGTGGAGGTGGAGGTGCGCGAGTCGCAGGCTTTTAAGGCCACGCTGCTTGCCTACGCGCTGCCGCTGTGCACGCTGCTTCTGGGCTTGCTGGCAGGCTCTGCGCTGGGGCTTTCCGATGCGCTGACGCTTTTGACGGCCTTGGCCGGGCTGGCGATCGGCTATCTGGCGGCCAAGCTGGCGGAAAAAAGCCTTCGCCGCAGTCCCAAATGGCGGCCTACAGTGATTGCCGCACATCGTTCCAATACGGAAAGGAATGAATAATAATCAATGAGCGAAAAAAAGTTTACCACGGCCAATTTTGAAACTGAAGTGCTGGCCAGTGAAAAGCCTGTGCTGGTGGATTTCTGGGCGACTTGGTGCATGCCCTGCCGCATGCTGGCTCCCACGGTAGAAGAGGTGGCTGATGAAACCGAAGGCCGCGCCGTTGTGGGCAAGGTCAATGTGGATGAAGAAATGGAGCTTGCGCGTCGCTATCGCGTGGCGTCTATTCCTACGCTGATTGTATTTGAAAACGGCGCCGAGGTGCGCCGCAGCGTGGGCGTTGTGGAAAAAGAAGATATTTACGATCTGCTGGGCCTGCCCATGCAGGAATAATGAGTGCGCATTTACAAGAAAACAAAGCTTAAATTCGTCACTTTTGATATAGCATTCCACCATATTTTGTGGTATGCTTGGCTTAGAATTGATCAGCTTGTGTGATTAAGCTGAACTTTATAAATGATTTACTGCTGAGAACGGTGAAAAGCGGAAAAGTGTGTTTCCGCCTTTCCGTTCTGAATGAAGAAAGAGGGAAGCTATGGCAAATACTCCAAAACTGAGGATCATTCCCCTTGGAGGCGTGGATGAAATCGGCAAAAATATGACGGTCTTTGAGTATGACCGGGATATTATCGTTGTCGATTGCGGTTCCATGTTCCCCAAGGACGATATGCTGGGCATCGACCTGGTGATCCCCGACGCCAGCTATCTGGTGGCAAACAAAGAACGTGTCCGCGGCTATGTGTTTACGCATGGTCATGAGGATCATATCGGCGCGGTGCCCTATGTGGTATCGCAGGTGCCCGCGCCCCTGTACGGTTCGCGCCTGACGCTGGCGCTGATTGAAAACAAACTGCGCGAACACCATGTCAGCGGCGTGCCGCTCAATACGGTGGAGGCGCGGCAGGTGATTCAGCTGGGCTGCTTCACCGTTCGCTTTATCAAGGTCAACCACTCCATCCCCGGCGCGTTCGCGCTGGCCATCACCTGCCCCATTGGTACGGTTGTGTGCTCGGGCGACTTCAAGGTGGACTACACGCCCATCGACGGCGAAGTGACCGATCTGACCACCCTGGCCGCCATCGGCAGCAAAGGGGTGCTGGCGCTGCTGTGCGAAAGCACCAACATCGAGCGCCCCGGCTACACCATGAGCGAGCGCAAGGTGGCCGATACCTTTTATGAGCAGATCAATAACGCCCGCGGCCGCGTGATTATCGCCATGTTCTCCAGCAACGTCTTCCGCCTGCAGCAGGTGGTGGACTGCGCGGTGCACTATCACCGCAAGGTGTGCTTTGTGGGACGCAGCATGGTCAATGTGACCGCCGTGGCCATGGAGCTGGGCGAGCTGCGCATTCCCGATGGCTCGCTGATTGATATCGACGATCTGGATAAGTATCGCGACGACGAGCTGGTGGTGCTGACCACTGGCAGCCAGGGCGAACCCATGAGCGGCCTGACCCGCATGGCCTTCTCTGAGCACCGCAAGCTGCAGATCAAGCAATCCGATAAGATCATCATCAGCGCCTCGCCCATTCCGGGCAACGAGGTGTTCGTCTCCCGCGTGATCAACCAGCTGTATCGCTGCGGCGCGGAGGTTATCTACGACGCCATGGCCGAGGTGCACGTTTCCGGCCATGCCTGCCAGGAAGAAATCAAGCTGATGCACACCCTGGTAAAGCCTAAGTATCTGATTCCCGTGCACGGTGAATACCGCATGCTGTGGCAGCATGGTGAGCTGGCCGAGTCCATGGGCATGCCCAGGCAGAATATCATCCTGCCCGAAATTGGCCAGGTGATCGAGCTGGGCGCTTCGGGTGTAAGCATCGCGGGCGAGGTGCCCACGGGCACCGTGCTGGTGGATGGCCTGGGTATCGGCGATGTGGGCAATGTGGTGCTGCGCGACCGCAAGCATCTGTCTCAGGACGGCCTGATTATCGTGGCCATGGCCTTTGACCGCACCAACTGCATGCTGGTGTCCGGCCCGGACGTCATCAGCCGCGGCTTTGTCTATGTGCGCGAAAACGAGGATATCATCGAGGGCATCCGCAACACCGTGCGCAACATCATCGCCAGCTACGGCCGCATCGAGGGCAGCGACTGGCCCAGCATTAAGAACCGCATCAAGGATGAGCTGCATCGCTACATCTACGATAAGATCAAGCGCAATCCCATGATTTTGCCCATCATTGTGGACTTGGGCTAACAGCATGTGTTATAATGCCGGCGGGGAGATTTTTCTCCGCCGGTATTTGCTTTATAATCGACGCGCGCATGCGGCGCGCGGAAAGGGGATACAATGCAGATATACGATGAAGCCAACGCGCTGGCCCGCGCGATCCGCGAAAGCGAGGATTGCCGCGCCTATCGCCAGCTGCGGCAGGAAATAGAAAGCGATGAAACCGCCCGCGCCCTGCTGCGCGAATACAAAAAGCTGCAAATGCAATTGCAGCTGGCCGCCGTAGCGGGGGCGGAGGTAAGCAATGACGACACGCAGCGCTTCCAGCAAATCGGCGCGCTGCTGTTTGCGGGGGAGAACACGTCGCGCTTTCTGCTGCTGGAAATGCGCCTGCAGCAGACGATGGCCGATGTATTTAAAACCCTGAGCGATGCGGCCGGGCTGGATATGCCTGGCATGTAAGCGGGAGGATAGCTTGAAAAAGAGACAGCGGCGGCAGGAGCCGCAGGAAGAATACAGCTACGAGCAGCTGCGCGAGGAGCGCGAATACGGGTTATTCTGGTACAGCTGGCTGTGGAACATTCTTCGTCCCATCTTGGTGATTCTGTGCGTTACGGTCATCGTGGTGGGCATATTTGCCACAGGCTGGCATTTCATCAGCGCGCGCTATGTCGATCCTGTGGATGCATCCAGCACGGCGGCCGTGACCTTTGAGGTGAAAAGCGGCAGTTCGCTTACCCGCGTAGCCAACAATCTGGAAGCCGCGGGTCTGGTGCGCAACCGTTCGGTGTTTAAGTATTACGCCGATTTCCTGGGCTATGGACAAAAGATACAGGCGGGCACCTACACCCTGTCGCCGTCCATGACCCTGCGCGAGATTGCCGAGCAGCTGACGCGTGGCGACGGCACACCTCTGGTGCGCAAGATTACCATCATCGAAGGCTGGACGGTGCAGAGCATTGCCGCCTATCTGAAGCGCGAGGGTGTAATCAGCGATGAGGAGCAGTTCCTCAGCCTGTGCCGCACGGGCGAGCAGTTTTCCGCCTACTATTACATTGCCGACGTGCGCGCGTCGGCCAATTTTAGCCAGCGTATTTATGCGCTGGAAGGCTATCTGTCGCCCAATACCTATGAAATCTATACTTCGGCAACGCCGGAGGAGATAATCAAAAAGCTGCTTTCGCAGACCGAGGCCGTATTCCGGGATGAGTGGCATGACCGTGCGGATGCGCTGGGCATGACCATGGATCAGGTGATCACCCTGGCTTCGCTGATTGAAAAGGAAGCAAAACAGGCGGACTTCGCCCGCGTTTCCGCGGTGTTCCATAACAGGCTGAAGATCAATATGGCTCTTGGGAGCGACGTGACTATCAAATATGTTACTGGCACCGAGCGTATGAGCCTGAACAACAGCGATCTGTCTGTCGATTCGCCCTATAACACCTATCGCAACAAGGGTCTGCCGCCCGGACCGATCTGTAATCCCTCTGCTGCGGCGATTGAGGCTGCGCTGTATCCGGACGAAACCTTTACGGCGCAAAACTACCTCTATTTCTGCTCCAAGGATCCTGCGACGGGCGAACTGTACTTCTCCCGCACGCTTGAGGAGCATGAGGCGGCGGTGAAGATTTATGCGCCGCTGTGGCAGGCATACGATGAAAAGACGGGAGCGAAATAACCAATGATGGAACTGCTGTCGCCCGCGGGCGGCATGGAGCAGCTGCGCGCCGCCGCACGCTTTGGCGCGGACGCGGTATATGGCGGGCTGAAAAAATTTGGCCTGCGCGCCGCCGCGGGCAATTTTGACTGGGATGAATTGCAAACAGCCCTGGATTTGCTGCACGGGCAGGGCAAAAAATTCTACCTGACGTTGAATATCCTGCCCTACGATGATGAATTGGACGAACTGGGGCAATCCGCCCGCCGCGCGGCGCAGATGGGCGTGGACGCGGCCATCGTCAGCGATCTGGGCGCGTTTGCCTATCTTCGCCGCGAGGTGCCTGAGCTTGTGCTGCATGTAAGCACGCAGGCGAATGTGATGAATGCGGAAGCGGCCAACCTGTTTGATCAGCTTGGCGCGGAGCGCATTGTGCTGTCCCGCGAGCTGTCGCTGGCGCGCATCGCCTGCTTGCGTGAGCGGCTGGATTCCAGGGTGGAGCTGGAAGCTTTTGTGCATGGGGCCATGTGCATGGCGCACTCGGGTCGGTGCATGATGAGCGATTATCTGGCCGGGCGCGGGGGCAATCGCGGCGCCTGCGCGCAGCCCTGCCGCTGGCAGTATACGGTGACGGAGCTCAAGCGTCCGGACGAGCCCATGCCCGTGCTTGAGGACGAGCGCGGCACGTATATCTTTTCCGCCTACGATCTCAATATGCTGTCGCACCTGCCCGAAATGCGGGATGCGGGCATTGCGTCGCTTAAAATCGAGGGCCGCATGAAAACGGCTTACTACGTGGCCTCGGTTACGCAGGCATATCGCCGTGCGCTGGATCTGCTTGCGCAGGGCGAGGCGGCGTACCGCGCGGCGCTGCCCGAATTGCAGGATGAGCTGCTCAAGGTGAGCCATCGCAGCAGCAATACCGGCTTTTATTTTGGTACGCCGCAGCCTGCCTCAGGCGCGGAAGGCTTTTCGCAAACGCGGGAGTTTGTCGGCCGCGTACTTGGCATGCGGGACGGCTGCATGCTGGCCGAGGTGAAAAACCGCTTTCATGTGGGCGATATGATCGAGACGCTTACGCCTGCGGGTGCAAAGCCCTTTACGGTGACGGAAATCCGCAGCGCTGCCGACGGCACGCGGTTGGATTTTGTGTCGGTTGCCGGTCAGCAGGTGCTGCTGCCTGTTGATTTCATTGCGGAGGACGGCGATTATCTGCGCGGTCCCAACCGCAATCATCGGATGGCGCAGTGATATTGCCCAGCTTTGCCGCATACCCTGGGCAGGGGGTGTGGCACATGCTGGGATTCTTATGGTGTCTGATTCGCGACGCACTGCTGCTGCTTGGACATTTATCGGGCGGCGGCAGCTTTCCAAAGCCCTTGCCGCGCCAGGAGGAGGCGCAGGCGCTTGCCGCCATGCAGGCGGGGGATGAGACCGCCCGCGCACGGCTGATCGAGCATAATCTACGCCTGGTTGCCCATGTGGTGCGCAAATATACCGTGCCCGGCCTGACGCAGGACGATTTGGTGTCGGTGGGCACGCTGGGGCTGATCAAGGCGGTGAATACCTATAAGCCCGATGCGAAAACGCCGCTGTCCACCTATGCCGCCCGCTGCATTGAAAACGAAGTGCTCATGCAGCTGCGTGCGGCCAAGAAGCGCCGAAACGACGTATCCCTGACCGATCCCATCGGCATGGACGGTGAAGGCAACGATATCTCCTTCCAGGATATCCTGGGCACGCCGGGGGATATGGTGGAGGATGCGGCTATCCGCCACATGAATATGCAGCAGGTGCGCTCGGCGCTGAAAAAGCTGCCGCAGCGCGAGCGGGCTGTGCTGGAAATGCGCTATGGGCTGCTTGGCGGCCGTCCGCTTTTGCAGCATGAGGTGGCGAGCAAGATGGGCATTTCTCGATCCTATATTTCCCGTATCGAAACGCATGCGATTGCGCTGATACGCGATGAGATTATGGGAAAACGATAATCAAAAGTAACTTTGTGGAGGATATACCATGCGATTTGGACCGGCAGGCAATGCCGAACGCTTTTATGCCGAGGGCTTTAAGGCCAGCGTCCAGGCCCCGGAGTGGCTGGCCGCACAGGGGCTGACGGCCTATGAATATTCCTTTGGCCGCGGCGTGTCGCTGTCGGATGATACGGCGGCGGATATCTGCGCGCAGGCTGAAAGATGGGGGATATCCGTCAGCGTGCACGCCCCCTATTATATCAATCTGGCCAATCCCGACCCGGAAAAGCGCGAGGCGAGCTTTCGCTATATCCTGGACTCGGCGCGCAAGGCTGTGGCGCTGGGCGGGCAGCGCGTGGTGGTGCATGTGGGCGCGGCCATGAAGATGGAACGCTCGGAAGCGCTGACCAATTGTCGGGCGGGCTTGATTGAAGCCTATCGCAGGCTGGATGATATCGGGCTGGAGCAAACCATCCTTTGCCCTGAAACCATGGGCAAGTACAGCCAGATCGGCGATCTGCGCGAAACGCTGGATTTCTGCCTGCTGGACGAGCGCATGCTGCCCTGCATCGATTTTGCCCATCTGCATGCCCTGGGCGGCGGTTCGCTGAATACGCAGGCGGATTTCGCGGCGGTGTTGGATACCATCGAAAGTGTGCTGGGCTTGGAGCGCGCGCGAAAAATGCACATGCATTTTTCTACCATCGAGTATACAGTGGCGGGCGAAAAGCGCCACCATACCTTTGCGGAGGAGAAGTACGGCCCGCGCTTTGAAAACTTGGCTCCGCTGCTGTATACGCGGGGCTATGACGGCACGGTGATCTGCGAGAGCAAGGGCACGCAGGCGGACGACGCAATGGCCATGCGGCGCATTTGGCAGGCGCAGGCGTGAAAGAGAAATGCAGCATATGAAAAAGCTCCCTGATGGGCACACGGCCTGTAAGGGAGCTTTTGTATAATTAGATTTCCTGGCTGACGATGCGCTCAATCAGGGCCAGCGCCCGCGTCGCACAACGCCTGAACCAGGAGGCTCAGGTTATCCTGCTTTTCGTCGATTTCCACATCCAGCGGTGCAAGATCGATGATCGACCACATGGAGAAAACGGGCTGCAGATCAACGCCCGAATAAGCCTGCGACAAGTGCCCGATGGAGGCCAATACGCTTTGCCTGACGGCGGTCTGCTGGGCGGCGGTGAGTTGATCCTGTATTTCCCAAAGCGTTGGGTAATCCAGGTATTCGGAAAGATAGCACACATGGACGCCGGCCTTCGTCAGGTACAGGCCGTCGGCGGTTTGAAACAGGCGGGGCGCTTTTACATTGATTGCGCGGTAACGCGCGGCCAGACGGTCAATTGCTCCCAGCGCTCCTCTGTGATCACCGGATCGTTGATGCGCACCACATAGCCCCGATCGACGATGATGTTCAGGCGATAATCGTTTGGCTTGGAGGAATCGACGACACGAAAACTTTCGAATTGATTAACGCCGTAAGGACTCAAAAGCGCGGCAAGATGGGCTCGATCCATGGGAGATCCTTGCGTTTCCGGCTGCGCGCGTCAGGGCTTTTGCGCATAGAAGGCGCGCATTTGCTGATAGCGCGCGTACAGCGGGGCATAGCGCGCATGGTTTTCCATATTGGGCTGATAATGGATAAATTGCTTTTGCGACAGCTGCGCCATTGCGTCCTGTAGGGAGGGATACAGTCCAGCTGCGGCTGCGGCTGTGATGGCTGCGCCTGCGGCGGCGCTGTTGGGCAGGGTGGATACCGCCAGCTCGCGGCCCAGAATATCGGCGTAGCACTGCACCAGCAGCGGGTTTTTGCCAGCGATGCCGCCGCACACGCAGATGCGGTTCACCTTTACGCCGCAGGCTTCGCCGTGCTCCAGCAGCGTGCGGGTGCCAAAGGCCGCCGCCTCGATCAGCGCGCGGTAAATCTGCTCGGGTGTGGAGGCAAGCGTCAGGCCGCTGAGCGCGCCGGTCAGCGTTTGATCGACGATGACGCAGCGGCTGCCGTTCCACCAATCCAGCGCTACAATGTCGTTTTCACGCACGGGCTGGGCAAAGCCCAGGCGGGACAGCAGGGTATGCACGGAAACGCCCTGCGCCGTAGCTTCCTTTTCATAGCGGGCGGGCACGCAATTGTTTACAAACCAGCTGAACATGTCGCCCACGCCGCTTTGGCAGAAATCATAGCCGTACAGACCAGGGATTAGGCTGTCGCGAGCTTGGCCGCAAATGCCGCTGACGGGATGCCATTCATCAGATACCACGGATAAAACGCCCGAGGTGCCGATGGTCAGCATCGCGTCGCCGCTGTGGTGCAGGCCCAGCGCAACCATGGAAATCGGGCCGTCAATGGCGCCCGCGCCCACGGCAATGCAGGCGGGCAGTCCCAAGCGATCTGCCCAGGCGGAGGTAAGGGTTCCCGCGCAAGCGCCCCAGGGCAGGGCCTTGCCGCGCAGCTTTTTGGGCGTGGAGGCCAGGGCGGGATGCAGCCGCGCAAAGAACTGCGCGTCAGGCAGGGTATTGCCGTCCGGACAATAATTCTTCAGCCCCAGGCTGCCCGTGCTGCGCGTGAGCGCGCCGGTCAGCTGCCAGGTTAAAAACTCGTTGAGATCCAGATAAGCGCTGGTCGCCTCATACAGCGCTGGGCAGGCGCGCAGCGTTTCCAGCATCTTGGGGTAAATGCCCTCGCTGGACGGATGCCCGCCGCAGGCTGTCAAAAAAGGCTGATTCTCCGCCCGTGCAGCCGCGCCGATTTCCTCGGCTTCGCGCGTGGCGGTATAGGATTTCCACAGGCGAATATAGGCCTGTGGCTCGTTTTTCCATTTGTCTTGAAAGCACATGGGCTGGCCGTTTTCATCGCAGGGAATCACGCTCATGGAGGTAGCGTCGATGGCGATGCCGGCCACCTCCTGCGCGTCGACGCTGGAATGTGAAAGCGCCCCGCGTACGGCGGCGGTCAGCGCCTGTAAATACTCGGCAGGGTCAGCCAGGGCGGCGCGCTCAGGCAGCTTTGCGCCGCAGGGAAGGGATTGATCATATACATGATAGCCGCACTCGCCCATCCCCAGCGCTTCGCCGGTATGTGCGTCCAGCACCAGAGCACGGCAGGAAAGCGTGCCAAAGTCAACGCCGATAGTGAAACGTTTCAAAATTTTTGCCGTCCTTTCCGCTCAAACCATTGAAAAGCAAAACATTCTGTATTATTATATCGGTGAGATCTGTATGCGTCAATGCATTTTGGCGGTTTAGGAGGATTTTATGAAGATCAAGTATTACGGCACCGGCACCAGCGGCGCGATTCCGGAGATGTTTTGCTCCTGCCGCGTTTGCGAGTATGCGCGCAGCCACGGCGGCAAGGATATCCGCAGCCGCTCCCAGGCGACGGTGGGGGATTTGATGATCGATTTTTCGCACGATGCTTTCATGCACACCGTGTACGGCGGGCTGGATATGCGCAATTATAAGCATGTGCTGATTACCCATGGGCATTTTGATCATTACGCCCGCGAGCAGCTGACTGGCCGCTATGTGACCGATGAAAACTGGACCTTCTATCTGCCCCCGCAGACGGCCGCGCCCGAGCGTGAGCGCCTGCAGAAAAACCTGCAAGGGGCCAAGGGCAATCCGCCCCGTCGCGCGCCAGAAATTGCCGATACAGTGCCCTTCATGCCCATGGATATCATGGGGTATCGCGTAACGCCGCTGCCTGCGCGCCACGCGCCCAGCATCGGCTCGCTGATCTATCTGATTGAAAAGGATGGCACGGCGGTGCTATGGGATCATGACAGCGGGCTGATGCTGCCTGAGACCATTGAATATCTGCGCGGGCTGGACGTGCATCTGGACTTTGTATCGCTGGATTGCAACCTGGCGCGCGGGCAGAACATCTCGCCCTATCACATGGATATTTTGCAGGCCAATGAGACGGCGCAGCTGCTGCGTCAGATGGGTCGCGCGGATGAGCGCACACGCTTTTTCATCAGCCATTTCAGCCATTTGCTGGATCGCACGCACGCGGAGCTGTGCGAGGAGGCCAAGGAGTTTGGCTTTGAGGTAGCTTACGACGGAATGGAAATTGATATCTAAAACTGCTGCAAGATAGGGAGCCGGTGAAGAAACCGGCTCTTTTCTTTTGCCTTGCTTTGCACGTGAATTAAAGAAATTGTCCGCGATATGCGGACAAAATGAATTTTATCCTTGCATCACGATCATTTAATTTGAAAAAATGTTTATCCTTTGTATTTGAATGCAATTTTGCGATTTTGGACTTGCAAAAGGCAATGCGCATGCGTATAATGACAGCAATTCTTTTCTTAGGAGATGAGGGCAATGAAGAAATTGCTGGCGATCCTGTTGGTACTGTGCATGGTCATCCCTGCTGCGGCGCTGGGCGAGGAAGTCGTCAAGATCGGCGTTTATGAGCCGGCCACTGGCGACAGCGGCGCGGGCGGCAAGCAGGAAATGCTGGGCATGCAGTATGCCAACGAGTTGTTCCCTACCGTGAAAATGGGCGACACGGAATATAAAGTGGAACTTGTTTATGCCGATAACGGTTCTTCTTCTGATAAGGCGCCTTCCGCCGCGCAGAAGCTGGTGAGCGAAAACGTGTCGGTGGTGCTGGGCTCCTACGGCTCCAGCGTGTCCAACGCCGGCAAGCCCTACTTTGGCGAGGCGGGCATTCCCGCCATCGGCGTTACCTGCACCAACCCCAGCGTCACGGCGGGAAACACCCACTATTTCCGCATCTGCTTCCTGGATCCCTTCCAGGGCACGGTGCTGGCCAATTACGCCACTGAAAAGCTGGGCGCGACCATTGCCTACTGCCTGGGTGAGCTTGGCAATGACTATGATACTGGCCTGATCTACAACTTTAAGCAGGCGTTTGAAAAGAACGGCGGCATGGTGGTGGATGAGTACTTCCAGACCGGCAACACGGACTTTACCTCCTACCTGACGAACGCTTCCATGTATGGCGCGCAGGTAATCTTTGCTCCCTGCTCTCTGGCGTATGCCGCGCTGATTTGCAGCGCTGCGGGCGCGCAGGGCGTAACTACCCCGATCCTGGGTTCTGATACCTGGGATTCCAACGTGGTGGTAGACGCTGCCGCTGGCCAGAACATCACCATCTATGTGTCTACCTTCTATCAAGAGGGTGGCAGCCCTGAGTTTGACGCGGGCTTTAAGGCCTGGATCAACAGCGATTCCGTGCATCTGGCCAACAACAACGGCAACGACATGATCTCCGCCGTTTCTGCCATGGGCTACGATGCCTATATGGTGGCGCTGGAAGCGCTCAAGGCCGCGGGCTCCAAGGATCCCAAGGCTGTCAACGCGGCGCTGTGGGATGTGAAATACGATGGCGTTACCGGCGCGATTGCCTTTGACGAAACGGGCGACGCGATCCGCGACGTGGCGTTCATCAAGCACCTTGATACCGCCAACAGCGCCTGGGAGCTGGCGGCTGTGCAGGGCAAGGATTAACGGCGGCGCGTCCACAACCGATATACGGCGTATGGGCACGGCGGGGATTGCAGGGTCAGTCCCCGCCGTCCTGTGCGTCATCCGGCGCGGCATACGCTGCGCAGGCCAAAGGAGGGCTTTTGCTTGAAAACCGTGCTTCCCTATCTGTTGTCCGGCATTTCGGTGGGCGGGCAGTACGCGCTGATTGCCATTGGCTATACGATGGTTTATGGCATTCTGCGCCTGATCAACTTTGCCCATGGCGATGTGTTTATGGTGTCGGGCATTTTGATGGTGTATCTGACGGCGACCGGCCTGCCGCTGTATGTGGTCATTCCAATCGTGCTGCTTGCGACGGTGTTCATTGGCTTTGCCATTGAGCGCATTGCCTATAAGCCGCTGCGTACTGCGCCGCGTATGTCCATCATGATATCGGCCATTGGCGTAAGCTATTTTCTGCAAAACCTGGTGCTTTACATCACCGGCGGCCTGAGCAAGGTCTATCCGGCGATTCCGTTTATTTCACAGTCTGTCACGCTGACGCTCTTTGGGGTCACGCTGCCCACCACAAAGGTGGCGACGCTGATTACCCCGCCGCTGACGATCCTGCTGGTGATCGGCCTGGTGCTGCTGATCAATCACACCAAAATCGGCATGGCCATGCGCGCCGTATCCAAGGATTTTGAAACCAGCCAGCTAATGGGCATTAAGATCAACCGCGTGATCAGCGCCACGTTTGTCATCGGCTCCTTCCTGGCGGCCATCGGCTCGATGCTCTACTTTACCAATTATCCTTCCGTTGTGGCCACCAGCGGCTCCATGCCGGGCCTGAAGGCCTTTGTTGCGGCGGTGTTTGGGGGCATCGGCTCCATCCCCGGCGCGGTCATCGGCGCGTTTATCATCGGCATTTGCGAAAACATCATCAAGGGCCTGGATCTGATTCTGTTCAAGGCCGGCATCACCCATAAGATGCTGGGCCTGACCACCTTTTCCGACGCGTTTACGTTTGTGCTGCTGATTGTCATTTTGATTATCAAGCCCACGGGTCTCTTTGGCGAAAAGACCACGGATAAGGTGTAAGGAGGGAAAAGCATGCAATCGATTGCGACGCGCAAAAAGCCGAGCCGGGCGCATATCCTCACGGCGGTGATCATCGCGGCTGTATACGCCTTGGTGTTTGCGGCTGAGCAGCTGCTGCCTGCCAGCTCCATGCTCTTTATCGTGCTGAAAAAAGGCGCTACCTACGCGTTGGTTGCGGTGTCCATGAACCTGCTCAATGGCTTTACGGGCATTTTCTCCCTGGGTCAGGCGGGCTTTATGCTGCTGGGTGCGTATACCTTCGCTATCTTTACCATCCCGGAAGAGAGCCGCGAGATCGTCTATCAGTATTACAATGGCGGCTTGATCCGCTTTGCCTTGCCAGTAATTCCAGCGCTGGTGCTGTCCGGCCTGGTGGCGGCGCTGTTTGCCTTCTTGGTTGGCTTGCCGGTGCTGAAGCTGAAAAGCGACTATCTGGCCATCGCCACCCTGGGCTTTGCCGAAATCATCCGTGCTATCTTTCAGTGGGATAAGCTGGGCGCGATTACCAATGGCTCCAACATGCTGCATCAGTTCCCGTCCTTCTCCAGCTTTAATATCCGCAATGCCCAGGGTGAGGTGGTGGTGTATCTGTCCACGCTCGTGCCCTTTGTGATTGCGGGTGTGTGCATCGCGCTGATTGTGCTGCTGATCAACTCCACCTATGGGCGCGCGCTCAAGGCTATCCGCGATGATGAAACGGCGGCCGAGGCCATGGGCGTGAACCTGTTTCATCATAAGCAGCTGGCGTTTTGCATTTCCTCTTTCTTTGCGGGCATTGGCGGGGCGATGCTGGCCATGTATGCCTGCACGGTGCAGGCCAAGTCCTTTACCAGCGCTATGACGTACGAAATCCTGCTGATTGTGGTGTTGGGCGGCGTTGGCTCCATCACCGGCAGCTGCCTGAGCGCTTTCCTGTTTGTCGCTTGCTCGGAGTGGTGGCTGCGCTTCCTGGACAATACCTACACCATCGGATCCTTCCAGGTGCCGCTGCTGCGCAATGGCTTCCGCCTGGTGGTGTTCTCGGTGATCATCATGGTGGTGGTGCTGTTCTTCCGCAAGGGTATCATGGGCGAGCGAGAGCTTCCCGATCTTCTGCGCGGACGCAAGGGGAAGGAGGCCGCAAAATGAGCGAGAACGTGCTGAAAATCAACCACCTGACCATGCAGTTTGGCGGCGTGGTGGCGGTAAACGACCTGAGCATGGAAATCAACCGCGGCGAGATCGTGGCGCTGATCGGCCCCAACGGCGCGGGCAAAACCACGGCCTTTAACTGCGTGACGGGCGTGTATGAGCCTACCAACGGCGAAATCCTGTTTGAAGGAAAGCCCATTGCACGCAATCATCCCACTGGCCGCATGCGCAAGCTTTATGCCGGCACGATGGGAGACGCCTATCGTGGGCGCATCATCCGCAACACGCCGGATCAGATTACCCGCCGGGGCATTGCGCGTACCTTTCAGAACATTCGCCTTTTCGGCTCCATGACGGTATTTGAAAACGTGCTGCTGGCGCGCCATCTGCGCCGCAGCAGCAATGTGCTGACGGCCATGCTGCGCATTAACCGCCGCGAGGAAAAGCGCATGCGCGAGGATGCGATGCAGCTGCTGCGCGTGGTGGGTCTGGAGGATGTGCGCGATGAGCGCGCTACCTCGCTGCCCTATGGCAAGCAGCGGTTGCTGGAAATTGCCCGCGCGCTGGCGACTGAGCCGAGCCTGCTGCTGCTGGACGAACCGGCTGCGGGCATGAACCCACAGGAAACCGAGGAGCTGGGCGCGTTTATCCAGCGCATCAAAAAGCAGTTTAACCTGACGATTCTGATCATCGAGCATCATATGAACCTGATCATGGATATTTCCGATCGCATTTATGTGGTGGATTTCGGACGCCTGATTGCGCAGGGAACGCCCGATGAAATTCAGAACAACGACGCGGTGATCGCCGCTTATCTGGGAGGTGACGAGGCATGAGCCTGCTGGAAATCAAGGATCTTCGCGTATCCTATGGCGGCATCGAGGCGCTCAAGGGCATTTCCTTCCATGTGGAAGAAGGTCAGATCGTTACCCTGATTGGCGCGAACGGGGCGGGCAAATCCACCACGCTGCGGGCCATCAGCGGCCTGGCGCCTGTTAAAAGCGGAGCTATCCTGTATGACGGCCAGGCGATCAACGGCCTCAATCCCCAAAAGATCGTTTCCATGGGCGTGGGCATGGTCCCCGAGGGACGGCGCGTGTTTCCCAACCTTACGGTGCTTGAAAACCTGAAAATCGGCGCTTATCTGCGCCGCGATGATCTGAAGCACGACATCGAATATGTATACTCCCTTTTCCCACGACTCAGGGAGCGCTCCTGGCAGATGGCCGGAACGCTCTCGGGCGGCGAGCAGCAGATGCTGGCCGTGGGGCGCGCGCTGATGATGAAGCCGCGCATTCTCATGATGGACGAACCCTCTCTGGGCCTGGCCCCCCTGGTCATCCGCGATATCTTTGAAATTATTAAAACGCTGCATGCCCAGGGAATGACCATCCTGCTGGTAGAGCAGAACGCGAACGCCGCCCTGAAGGTGGCCGATTATGCCTTTGTGCTGCAAACGGGCATGATGGGCGTGCAGGGCACGGGCGCGGAGCTGCTGGATAATCCGGAGGTAAAGGCCGCGTATCTGGGCAAATCCAGAAAATAAACAGGGAGATTTTATGACAAACCAAGCCGTTATTTTAATCGTTATGGCGGGCTATATGCTTATGATTATTGCCATTGGCATATTGTTTGCACGCCGATCCAACAAAAACGCTGAAAGCTATTTCCTGGGTGGGCGCACGCTGGGACCATGGGTATCCGCCATGAGCGCCGAGGCCTCGGATATGAGCGGATATCTGCTCATGGGCGTGCCTGGCCTGGCCTACTGGTGCGGCCTGGCGGATGCTGGCTGGACGGCGATTGGCCTGGCGCTGGGCACGTACTTGAACTGGCTGCTGGTATCGCGCCGCCTGCGCAGCTATTCCGTGGCCGCTGGCAATGCCATTACCGTGCCGGATTTCCTCAGCAATCGTTTTCATGAAAAAAAGAAGGTCATTCTGGGCGTATCGGCCATATTTATCCTGATTTTCTTTACCGTGTACGCCGCCAGCTGCTTTGTTACCTGCGGCAAGCTCTTTGCCGGGCTGTTTAATATGTCCTACCATAGTATGATGCTGGTGGGCGCGGCTTTTGTGCTGCTGTATACCATGTTGGGCGGTTTCCTGGCCGAGAGCGTATCCGATTTCATTCAGGCCATGGTAATGGTGGCGGCGCTGCTGTGCGTACTGATTGTGGGCACGCGCCACGCGGGCGGCATCGGCGCGGTGATGGAAAACGCGCGGGCGATCCCCGGATATCTGTCGCTGACGCAACTGGCTTCGCCTGTGGTGGATGCTTCTGGCGTGCAGCAGAGCGCGGGCGGCGCGCCCCTCTTTGGCATACCGGAAAGCTATGGCTTTTTGAAGATCCTTTCCACCCTCAGCTGGGGTCTGGGCTACTTTGGCATGCCACAGGTGCTGCTGCGCTTTATGGCCATCCGCCGCGGGGAGGAACTGACGCGCTCGCGCCGCATTGCCAGCGTGTGGGTGGTTATCTCGCTGACGGCCGCCGTGGCCATCGGCGTGATGGGTCGCGCACTGCTGCCTGCTGAAGTCTCACTTGCCACGCAGAGCGGCGCGGAAAACCTGTTTGCCCAGATAGCGCAGCTTTTGTTCCATCCTGTGCTGGCCGGCCTTGTAACGGCGGGCATATTGGCGGCCACGATCAGCTCGTCCGATTCCTACCTGTTGATTGCCTCCTCCGCTGTATCACAGAATCTGTTTGCAGGCATCATCAAAAAGGATGCAACCGATAAGCAGATTATGCGGCTGTCACGCCTGGTGATCCTGCTGATTACGACGCTGGGCCTTGTGATTGCCTGGGATGAAAACAGCGTGATATTCCAGGTGGTATCCTTTGCCTGGGCGGGCTTTGGCGCAACATTTGGGCCGATTATGCTCTTCTCCCTCTTCTGGAAGCGCACGACGCGCGCAGGCGCAATTGCCGGTATGGTTGGCGGCGGCGTGATGGTGTTTATCTGGAAGCTGCTGATTAAGCCCATGGGCGGGCTGCTTGGCATCTATGAGCTACTGCCGGCCTTCCTGTTTTCGGCCATTCTGATCGCCGTCGTATCGCTTATGACCGCGCCGCCGGATGCGAAAATCATGGCGGAATTTGAAAAAGCAAAAAATGCATAAAAAACGGGCTGTCTCGATGATGAGGCAGCCCATGTTTTATATGTATGATTCAATCAGCCAACCGCTTTTTCGGAGGCTTCTGCGGCGGAGCGCACATGATAGCCCCTTACGCCCGAAATGGTTTCGCCGTCGATTTGCAGCGCGGTGGGACGGTCGAATTCCACCTGGATATCGTGACCAGTCAGCACGGTTACCATCTCGTCATGCTTTACATGCTCGCCCTTGAAAATGCTGGGAAAAACGGACAGCGTTTTTAGCTTGCTGGCGCAGTGCATCACCACCACCGAAACCCTGCGGTCAGGGTTCAGCCGATCCTGCGCAGGCGCTATCTCCATGCCGCCGCCGTAATAGCGGCCGTTCATGGCGGGAGAGAGCCATACATGCTTGAAGCGCTGCGTTTTGCCGTCCACCGTGACAGTTGCACGGACCGGGTGATACCCAAACAGCAGCCCCTTGATGGCGATGGCGGTGTAGTTTACGTTTTTCTTGCCCTCGGAGCGCTGAATATCGCCCACCTCACAGCAATAGCCGTCGATGCCATAGCCCACGCCATTGACAAAATAATAGCGCTTGCCGCTGATTTCTACCGTGGGCAAATCGGCAAGATACCGATTGAGCGGCACCATGGTGCTGTTGTCCTTGGCCGATACGTCGTGCATAAAATCGTTGCCCGAGCCTGCGGGATAATACAGCACGCCCTGGCGAGGCGGCTGCCCGCCCAGCGCGTTGATAAAATAATTGATGGTGCCGTCGCCGCCTGAGAGCACTACTTCATCCCCAAGCGGCAGCTTTTTCATAAAGGCGGCCGTATCCAGCGTGGTGATATCCAGAATTTCGGTTTCTCGTGGGGCAAGCAGCGCGGCAGCCTCGCGCGCCTTTTCCTCGCTGCGGCCGCTGCCCGCAAGGGGATTGTAAAGAATATGAATCATGAGATGGTGGGCCCTTTCTTTTGTGTTATCGCGGTGCAGCGCGCAAAGGCGGCTTATCACATCCATCCTGTATTCTACAGGATGAGCAAGGGCTTTGAAAACTGACAAAAACCCGGCAGTGTCCAAAGATTGGGCAATACCGGGCGTTTGTCTGGAAATTGTTTGGAATTCTAATTACAGCAGCGGGATGATGCGCGGCCGGCCGCTGCCCTGGCGCTCCACCTGGTAGAAGCCGATCAGGTTGCTGGGGCGCGTTTGATTGTATACGGTCAGCACCTTGGCCGTGTCCTGCGGGTCAAAGCGCACGCTCAGCCCGCAGCCAACCGATACGTCGCGCGGGGTGGATATTACCTGCCCGCGAACGCCCGCGCGGCGCAGCGCCGCGTCAAAGCGCATCACCTGCTGGCGCGATCGAAACGATGCGATACCAAATATCTCCTGCATATGCATGCCCTCCTGTCTGCGCTCATAGCATACTATGAAGCGCGGCACATCCGCGTGCAGGGAGGGAA
>ENA-UOIY01000221-UOIY01000221.1-human-gut-metagenome-genome-assembly--contig:-P114-NODE-221-length-98309-cov-10.759287_pt1 | contig 98309 bp, 77 predicted proteins | sample MGYA00242335_ERZ723882 | MGnify/ENA metagenome assembly ERZ723882 | reverse complement strand
CAAACTTCCGGAAGAGATGATAAATGTTGTAGAAATGGACGGAAATTGCTACTTTTGCGGACAGATGATTTGAAATCATGCCTTGAAAAACCTTACCGCTTTTTGCCTTACTGATATTTTAATTAATAAAAAGTGATGTTAAGGTTTGTTTTTCCGGGGCGCATGTCCCATGCCAAATTCTTTTTGGCTCTGTTACTCAGTGTCTTGTGTTCCATGCAGGGCAATTTTTCTTATGCCAAGGACAATCCCGGCAGCCGGTCGGAAGTTGAGGCTACCAGAAAATTCATCTCAAGGCAGATGCCGCTTTCTGTCAGGTACAGTAATGCAGACACTTTGGGATGTATACCCATGCCGAAGCCATATAGTGTGCCTTGCGTTAAAGGTATCTTCCAGGATATGTTCTATTGGGACACTTATTTCACCAATCTCGGACTGCTGTCGCTCGGCGATGTGGAACAGGCCCGGAACAATGTGGACGATATCCTGTACCTTATAGACAGGTTCGGCTATATGCCTAATGCATCCAACCATGCTCTGCTCAACCGTTCACAACCTCCGTATGCTTCCATGATGGTGGATGAGGTGTTCAAGGTGACGGGTGACCTTCAATGGCTTCGCCATGCTGTGGAAATACTTGAAAGGGAATATGATTTCTGGATGACAGAACGCATGTCGCCATCCGGGCTGAACCGTCACGGCAATTCGGCGACGGAGCAGGAACTCCGTGAATTCTATTCTTATATGACCACCAGGATTCCTTCCCTTTCATGGGACATTCCCGATGAGGAAAGGATTATGCGCGGTTCTCATTTCCTGTCTGAAGCGGAGTCCGGATGGGATTTCAGTCCCCGTTTCGATTCCCGTTGCGAGGATTTCAATCCGATAGACCTTAATGCCAATCTTTATATCTATGAGAAGAATTTTGTGAAATTCTATGACCTGCTCGGTATTACTGGAGGGGACATATGGGAGAAGGCTGCATCCCGGCGCAAGAAACTGATGGAGAAATTTTGCAGGAACAGGACAGACGGGCTTTACTATGATTATGACTGGAAAAACAGACGGCAGGGCACCGTCTTCTCCTCAGCCGTATTCAACCTGTTGTGGGCAGGTGTCCTTTCGGACAATGATGCTGAAGCGGTAAGGAGGGCTCTTCCCAGACTGGAGGCGGAGTACGGGATTGTTGCCTGCGAGCCGGCGGTACGCACGGCAGTCTACCAGTGGGACTCTCCGAATGCGTGGGCAAGCTTCAACAATCTGGCCGTTCAGGGACTTGATGCCTATGGCTATAAGGAAGATGCACGGAGGGTGGCCCAAAAATATGCCGATGCCATTTCAGGCATATACATGTCTACAGGGAACCTGTGGGAAAAATATAACGGAGTGAAGGGGAATATTGAAGTCACAAATGAATACGGACTTCCTCCGTTCATGGGATGGACGGCTGGAGCATTTATGTATGCTACCGATTATCTCGGATATCCTCAGGTGAATACGGCCCTTGAAGTGACGGACCTGACTACAGAAATGTCACATGCTCCTCTTTGTGTCGAGAGCGTACATCCACGGCTGTCCTGGAAACTGAAGAGCGATGCGCAGTCGGTCATGCAGAAGTCCTATCGTGTTACAGTAGCTTCAGACCCGTCCCTGCTTGCCGCGGGAGGAGATATGTGGGATTCAGGTACCGTACAGTCAGACAGTTCGGTATATGTCCCGTATAGAGGGAAGATGCTGGAGCCTATGACAAGGTACTGGTGGCAGGTGGAGATTGAAGACAACAGGGGACGTATTGCGAAAAGCTGCCCTGTAATGTTTCAGACAGGCATTACTGGCGGGGAGAATGCCTGGGGTGCGGAATGGATAGGAGGAGAGCTGCCCGGGGACAGGCCTAAGGAGGCTGTTCCTGCGCGTTATCTCCGCAAGCAGTTTGTCCGTGAAGGGAAAAACGTGGAGTATGCCACCCTGTATATAGTCGGACTCGGGCTTTATGAAGCATTTCTCAACGGAAAACGGATAGGGGATGCCGTGCTGCAGCAGATGCCGACTGAGTATACGAAACTTATCCGCTATAATGCACATGATGTGACGGATATGCTGAAATCTGGCTGCAATACTGTCGGGATTACTTTGTCGAACGGACGTTTTGCTCCGGAGGGAATGAAGACCATGAAATGGTTTGGCTTTCCGAAGCTGTTCTGCCGTCTGGAGATAGTCTATGATGACGGCTCGCGGCAGAGTGTAGTCAGCGATGGTACATGGAAACTTACAGATAACGGTCCTGTCCGTGCCGCCAGTGAATACAATGGCGAAGTCTATGACGCTCGTCTTGAAATGGACGGGTGGGCCTGCAACGGCTATGACGATTCATCATGGATTCCGGCTCCCCTCACAGGCTGTCCAGGAGGCCGTTTTGAACCTCAGATGAATCCGTCCATAAAGATAATGGATGTGATTATGCCGCGCAGCCTGCGTGAGACGCGTCCGGGCGTGTATGTGCTTGACATGGGACAGAATATGGTGGGATGGCTACAATCAAAATTCCGCTGGGGAAAACCCGGGCAGGAAGTGAAGATACGTTTTTCAGAGACACTTAATCCGGACGGTTCCCTTTACGTGGACAACCTCCGCAGCGCAAAGTGCTGTGACACCTATATATTCAAGGGACTCGGCGAGGAGACCTGGGAGCCGTCCTTTACATACCGGGGTTTCCGCTATGCCGAAATCAGCGGTCTTGACTACGTCCCTTCCGACAATGAGTTCCTTGGAATGGTGATTCATGACGAAATGGATGTCACCGGAACTTTCACCACGTCCGACCGTGTAATCAATCAGGTCTACAGGAATGCGTTCTGGGGCATCAGGGGCAATTACAGGGGAATGCCTACCGACTGTCCGCAGCGCGATGAGAGGCTGCCGTGGCTTGGAGACAGGACTACCGGAGCCTATGGCGAGTCATTCCTTTTCGGCAACCATCTTCTGTATGCCAAGTGGCTTGATGACATTGAATCCGTGCAGAAACGCTCCGGAGGCATTCCTGCCATAGCACCGAATTATTGGGATGTCTTCCCGGATGATGTGACATGGCCTGCGGCATATTTTACGACAGCGGATATGCTTTATCGGCAATATGGCGATTCCTGGCCTATTATAAAGCATTATCCGTCGATGAAACGCTGGTATGAACATATCAGTCACGACTATATGGAAGACTGGATTGTCACGCGGGACGAATTCGGAGACTGGTGCATGCCTCCTGAAAGCCTGGAAATGATACACTCTCAGGACCCTTCGCGCATTACGGACGGTGCACTTCTCGCCACATCCCATTTCTATTTCCTTGCCGGCCTGCTTGCGGATTTTGCAGAGATTGCCGGTCATGAGGAGGATGCAGCACGTTTCAGGCATGATGCTGCAATGATAAAGGATGCATTCAACCGGAAATTCTTCGATTACGGAAAGGGATGCTATGCCAACAATACCGTGACATCGAACCTTCTTCCGCTGCGCTTCGGGATGGTTCCGGAAGGATACATTGACAAGGTGGCCGGACACGTTGTGGAAAGGACGGAGAAAGAGCACATCAGCGTCGGGCTTGTCGGCATCCAGCATCTTATGCGCGGACTGACAGAAAACGGCCGTGCGGATCTCGCCCTCAGCCTTGCTTCCAGGACTGACTATCCGTCATGGGGCTATATGGCGGAGAACGGAGCGACCACAATATGGGAGCTATGGAACGGCAACACGGCAGACCCGGCGATGAATTCCGGTAATCATGTTATGCTCATAGGCGACCTACTGATATGGGAATATTCATTTCTTGCCGGAATATCCAATGCCGAAGGGAGTGCAGGATACAGGCATATAGTCCTCAGACCTTATATTCCGGAAGGGCTTGAAAGCGTTTCTGCTTCATACGAATCTGTCTACGGAACAATAAAAAGTGCGTGGACGTGCAATGACGGGACGTTCACATGGAAATTTACAGTCCCTGCCAATACTGTGGCTGAGGTATATGTCCCGACATCACGTACAACGTACCGGAAACAGACATTCGGTTCGGGGGACTATGAAATTTCAAATAAATTTTGAGTAGGTTTCCGGCATGATGCAGTCTTTATGAAAGAGTTGTTTTGGACAAAGCGGCTCGTACATAATTTTTCATTAAAACAAGAGACCATGAAGAAAATTTTTTGCATGCTTCCGGTTGCCGCTCTGGCGGTGCTGACATCGTGTAATCGCGATGAACTTCCTTTAGGCTCGGCAGATCCGGCCAACGTAATTGCTGTAACAACGGAAATCATTCCTATACATTCCCGTGCAGGCTATACAACGGAAACACTCCGGGAATTCGGACTTATCATAGATTCAGGAAAAGAGGACTGGACATATAACAACAGGCGTATGACAGGAGGGGCGCTGGAAGGCTGGACTACTGACGGACAGATGTACTGGTCCAACAGAAAGGAAGAACACACAGTGATTGCATATGCTCCTTATCGTGAGGGGGAACTGACCTCTGCATCCGTAATAGGCGTGAATGTACTGCCGGACCAGTCTGATGCTGACGGGGTGCTTGCTTCAGATTTCCTGGCGATGAAAAAGCCTTCGTATGTCCCTGAAAATGACATGGTAGACGGAAAACTGCTTGTAGCCATGAATCACATGCTCAGCAAGGTCTTTGTCAGAATCAGCTATCCTGAAGCATACGCTGCTTCAGACAGCAATCCTGTCAGCAACCTGAGTGTGGATGGTATGATTGTCAATGCCATGTTCAATCTTGGAGAATGGGACGGCACGGTTCCTACTACATCTCTGTTCCTTAATCCGAACGGGGCGGAGGAGACTATTCTGCCTAATCTGCTCAGTCATGATCCGTCAGCCCGTGAGGTTGTCTACGAATTTATCTCAGTACCTCAGGAACAGGGGAAAATCAGGATTTCTTTCGTTGCCGGAGGAACATCCTATACTTGGAGCTATGACAATCTGAAACTGAATTCAGGGGAATCGCTTACAATCAGACTTTCTGTGGATAAGGAAGGTGTGCAGCTCGGTGACACCACAGTCGGTGACTGGACCACAGGTACAGACATCAACGGAGGTAATCCGGAGGAAAATCCTGAAGTCTACAAAGTGGAGGAAATCACTTCTGAAAAGAGCGGCTGGTCTGTACTTTATGGTACTCCGTCAATGCCGTTCGGCGTCTATGGCGAACTGTTCAACAACAATCCTGACAACAGTGAAGGCGGATGGTTCTCACATATCCTTGACGGATATAACGGCAGCAGGAACATAGGTAATCCGTTCTGTGTGATAGATCTGGGCAAGTCTACCTGGCTTGCAGGGCTCGGCATAGTGACAAGTTTCCATGATGTCATGCCCAACTATGTGGATTTCTATATTACAGAAAGTACGGAAATCGAAGATTTCCTTACAGCAGAAGAGCATGGAAGCATCAACTGTACTTCAGGAACTACCGGGGATGCTTATGTGAACTCAGAAGCTTTTGACGGTGTCATGGCACGTATCCGTGAAGTTGACAATGGAGTCACCTGGACAAAGATAGGACGGATAGAGGTGCCTGCACTTGCGCAAGAATACGGCCGCAAGGAATATCGTCTTGATTTCGACGAAGAAAAGCTGGGCTCTGCATTGAAGTCGCGCTATCTCCGTATAGAACTCACTCCATTTGCAAAAGATTCTTTCGACCCGCAGGGTGACCGCACAAAGATTTCCGAACTTTTAGTGAAGAAGGTTGCCAGATATAACGGTGTAGTCGTGGAATAGGCCATATCCGTGATTCGGGCCACAAGGAATAATCTCTATAAATCAATATCAGTAAGGTAAAAAGAGGTTTGTGTGAAGGAGGGCGTCAGCTATTGCCTTGGATTGCCAGTAGTGGTGTCCTCCTTCTTTTTTGTTGAACTGTTTTCAATATTTCTGTTATGGGAGTTGTCGATACCGGAAATCCGTTCAAGGATTTTCTTCAGATGCTGTGCTCTGATGACATCAAAGTCTCAGAAGAGGAGATAGGCAGGTCGTGGGTTGCTGTCCGGGGTGCAGCACGGCGCCGTCTGCGCAGGGTCAGAATCCTGACTTTCACTACGGTTGCGTCAGTTGCAGCTGCAGTTGCTGCGGTCGTCATCATCATGGGAGACGGCAATGGCAAGGACGCTTCCGTACCGGGCGATATTGAAATCTATGCGCTTAATTCAAAGCCTGATGTAATGAACCGTGACATACAGCTTGTCATGGATGACGAATCCGTCATGACATTGGGAGGCAAGGAGTCAAACATTGACTATGCAAGTCCGGGAAAGATAATAGTGGACCAGGATACCATAATCAACAGTGCCGATAACTTCCGTCCCCGTTATAACCAGCTGATTGTACCGTACGGGAAACGTACCCGCCTGCGTCTGTCTGACGGCAGTCTCCTGTATGCCAATTCCGCGACACGTATAGTCTATCCTCTTGATTTCGGGACCGGCAACCGTGAAATATATGTGGAAGGGGAAGTCTATCTTGAAGTCGCCCATGATCCTGACAGGCCTTTCATTGTTCTTACAAGTGATATGAATGTCCGTGTGCTTGGTACCAGGTTCAATGTATTCGCATATCCTGGTGTGGAGCAGAATGTCGTCCTTGTGGAGGGAAGCGTGAATGTGACTGGCGGGAAGGATAGCCAGATCATTAGTCCGGGCCAGTCCGTAAGTGTAAAGGATGGCGGACTGTCCAGGCCGGTAGCCGTGGAGGTGGAATCTTATGTGAGCTGGGTCAATAACGCATTGACCTATGAAAAGGAACCGCTTTCTTCAGTCTTTTCACGTCTTGGCCTCTATTACGGGCTTGAGTTTGAAATCAATTGCGATATAGAGCACATGTATCTGTCCGGTAAGCTTATGCTGAGTGAAGATCCTGTTGATGTGCTCTCTGCGATAGCCTTTTCCGTACCTGTCAGCCTGACAGTCCGTGGTTCCAGAGTCATAGTGGCTCCGGAACCGGAGAAGTAGTGGTCTTCGTGGATACGTCTGTACGGTGGGTAAAAATTTCGCAGGCCGCACAGCTCCATGGAAATCAATAGATTATTTATTTGCGAAATCTGAATGATTGATGAAATCCATTATCAACAACAACGTCATACTTCCATTGTTGAGGATTCTGCTCGTAGTATTTATTTGTGCAGGACCGTTGGAAAGTGCGTATGCGCAGGACAGGCTCTTGTCTGTAAAGATAGAGAATGAGACCCTTAAAGATGCCCTGAAGCAGATAGAAAAGGCCAGTGACTATGCCTTCCTGTATCAGGAAGGTAATGGTACGATAGACCTTAACAGGAAGGTTACTGTCATCGCAGACAGGAAACCGATTGCTGAAATACTTGACGTCATCTTCAGGGATACAGGTGTCGTCTATGAAATCAAGGCACGCCAGATTTCTCTGAGACAGGGGCCTGTTCCGTCTAAGGCCCAGGAAAAGAAATCTGCCGGGAAGAAACGTACACTGACAGGAACAGTGACAGATGCTGTGACAAATGAACCTCTCATCGGGGCGGGAGTCATGCTCAAAGGTTCCAATGACGGTACCATCACAGATGTTGACGGCAACTATTCGATTGAAGTGTCTGACAACAGTGAAATTATTGTCAGTTTTTTGGGGATGGTCTCACAGACGCTTGCAGTCGGGGACCTCGGTGTCCTGAATGTGGCTCTCCGTCCGGATGACAACACTCTTTCCGAGGTCGTTGTTGTCGGTGCCGGTACTCAGGTGAAGGTCTCTGTCACAGGTTCCATTTCTGCCATAAAGGGTACCCAGCTGCGTACTGCATCATCATCTTTGACGAGCGGTCTCGCCGGTAAGCTTGCCGGTGTGTTTTCATCCACCACTTCAGGAGAACCAGGGGCCGTGAGTGAATTCTATATCCGCGGTGTCGGGACTTTCGGAGGGCGTGCGACGCCTCTTATCCTTCTTGATGACATCGAGATTTCCAGTGCCGACCTGAACCGTCTTCCGGCCGAATCCATCGAGAGCTTCTCCATACTCAAGGATGCTTCGGCAACGGCAATCTACGGCGCGAGGGGAGCGAACGGGGTCATGCTCATTACCACTAAAAAGGGTACAGAGAATACAAGAGCGAAAATCAATGTGTCTGTGGAGTCTTCTTTTCTCCAGCCGGTCAACCGTGTTGAATATGTTGGCGGCCCCACCTGGATGGAGACCTACAATGAAGCTTTGCTTGCAAGGAATCCTTCTGCATCTGTCCGTTTTTCTCAGGAGACCATTGACAACACCAGAAACGGCATAAATCCGTATGTCTATCCTGATGTAGACTGGTACAGCCTAATGTTCAAGAAAATGACATACAACCAGCGTGCAAATGTCAACCTTACGGGAGGAGGTTCGAAAGTCACCTATTACATGGGACTGCAGGTGAACCATGATTCAGGTATCCTCAATGTTCCGAAAGCCTATTCTTTCGATGCCAATATAAATGACTGGAACTACATTTTCCAGAACAATATCAGCTACAAGCCGACGAAGACAACCACAGTAGACCTGCATATCAATGCGCAGTTCGGAAACCGCCGTGCTCCCGGTTCTGACCTGACAGAAATATTCGACAATGTGTATAATTCCAATCCGGTGAGCTTTCCTGCATTCTATCCGGTTTCGGAAGGGGACGAGCATATAAAGTTCGGAAATTCAATCAAGACTGCCGACAGGCTCAACGTCAATCCATACGCCTACATGATGAGCTCCTATAAGGAAAGCAACTATGCGACAATAAATGCTTCCCTGCGTGCTGTCCAGAAGCTGGATTTCATCACTGAAGGTCTGAATGTCTCCGCTCTGGTCAATATGAAGAGCTATGCGTATTCCGATTATGTAAATACCATCGAACCATATTATTACCGTGTGATGGACTATACCTACGACCCCTCTGATCCGGGTTTCTTCAAGCTTGAAAGCCTCAGGAAAGGTACCGACTATATTGCCCAGGGAGGTATCAGCAGGTACAGTGACTTCACATTCTACTTTGATGCAAGGATAAATTACAACCGTTCCTTCAACAGCAGGCACCATGTCTCGGGAATGCTTATGTACATGATGCGTGAATATCGCAATGATGTGCTGCCAAACAGAAACCAGGGCTTTTCAGGACGTTTTACATACGATTTCGATCACCGTTACCTTGCCGAGGTCAATTTTGGCTACAACGGTACCGAACGTCTTGCCAAGGGACAGAGGTTTGAACTTTTTCCGGCAATTTCCCTCGGCTGGGTAGTAAGCAACGAGCCCTGGTGGTCAAAGCTCACTCCTTATGTCAACAACCTTAAGATCCGCGGTTCATACGGTCTTGTAGGTTCCGATGAGACCGGACTCCTTGCCGGCGCCGCGCATTTCCTGTACCGTAACGAAGTTGTCCTCAACGGTGGCGGCAGCTTCACCACAGGAAGCTATAATGGTTCGCGTGACCAGATTACCATGACAGGCCCGGCTTTCCTGAAATATGCTGTTGCCAATGCCGGTTGGGAGCGGGCGAAGAAACTGGATGTAGGTCTTGATGTGACTCTTTTCAACCAGCTTGACATAACATTGGACTATTTCTATGACAGGCGCGACAGAATCCTGCAGAAACGCAGCTCGTGGCCTGCTATGCTCGGCTATTCCTCCACCACTCCATGGGCCAATGTGGGAAAGGTGGACAACCAGGGTGTCGAACTTAGCGTCAACTGGCGCAAGAATTTCAGGGAAGACCTGTCTGTGGATCTCCGGGGCAACTTTGCATGCACAAAGAACAAGTATGTCTACATTGATGAACCTGACTATCCCTACGTCTGGCAGACACAGACTGGCAAATCCCTTTCCGCCACTTATGGATATATTGCCGACGGACTTTTCAGGGATGACAAAGATATAATGAATTCTCCGTCTCAGACATCTCTCGGCGGCAATCCAATGCCAGGTGACATCAAATACCGTGATGTGAACGGTGACGGGATGATTACGGAAGATGACAAGGTGATGATTTCTGAATATGGCCGTCAGCCGGGTATACAGTTCGGACTTGGATTCAATCTCGTGTGGCGCGGATTCGATTTCGGAGTATTCTTCAACGGTTCTGCACGGAGGACTCTGATGATAGACGGGATATCCTCTTTCTGTGCCGATGATTTCCATCAGGACCGCAACCTTATGAAATTCATAGCTGATGACTATTATCATGCAGACAGGAATAATCTTGATGCCGCATATCCCCGTCTGGGAACGACTCCCACGGAGGTGCAGAACAATATGGTGCCGAGTACGTTCTGGATGCGCAACGGCTCTTTCATCCGTTTCAAGACACTTGAATTGGGATACTCGTTCCCGTTTGTCCGCATCTATTTCAGCGGAGACAACCTGGCTGTATGGAGTCCGTTCAAATATTGGGACCCTGAGCTGTTCTATTATTCCTATCCGTTGCACCGGACTTTCAGTCTGGGCCTGCAGTTCACTTTTTGAATCAATCAATAAGACAATATGAATATCCTCGAAAATATATGCAAAAAGGCAGCTGTTGCTGCTGCCGCGCTGGCTGTTTCCTGCTGCAGCTATCTTGATGTCGTGCCTCCTGAAACGGCGGACATTCCGGATACGATGAAGGACAAGACGGATGCCCTGGCATTCCTTTACAGCTGCTATACCTGTGTAAGCGAAAACCATGGGTTCGGAACGTTGGGCTCACATGAGGTCTCTACCGACGAGGCTGTCAATCCCCAGGCTTGGGGACGCCTCGGGCAGGTGACTGCATGGGATCAGCTGTCAGCTACAGTGCAGTCGAACAATCCTGTATTCAACCTGCCGTGGACTGTGACTTACGATGCTCTCGGACAATGCAACCTTTTTGAGAAGATTCTCAATCAGAGCGACCCTAAGGAGGTTACGCAGGCGGACCGTGACCGTTGGCTGGCAGAAATCAAGTTTCTGCGTGCCTACTATCATTTCAGGCTTCTTGAAAACTACGGCCCTGTACCTATTATAGACCACTATTACGAAACCTCCACTAAAAAGGAAGACCTTCCCGGGCGCAGCCATTTTGACTGGTGTGTGGACCGCATAGTCGGGTGGCTGGATGAAGCTGCCGCTGTCCTTCCGGTGTCGGTGGAATCATCCGAACTCGGACGTGCAACATCTCTTGTATGCAAGGCTCTGAAAGGGCGTGTGCTTCTTTATGCCGCCTCTCCGCTCTGGAACGGTTCTTTCCCTCATGCGAACTGGAGGAATGCCGTATATGAGACACCGGGCTATGGTACGGCCCTTGTCAGTGCGACATACAGCAGGGAAAAATGGGTGCGTGCCCGCAATGCCTGTGAGGAGGCCCTGGAGTTTGCCTTGGCGGAAGGCAAGCGCTCATTCTACACCCTTGAGGCCTCGGAATCCCAGAGGATTTCTGAAGATGTTCCTCTTCCCGATATTCCTGGCGTGGACGATGATTTCAGGAGGAAGGTAATGAAAATCCGTTATGCCAACAATACTGTCGAGACTGAAGGAAACCGTGAAATAATATGGAGTGTCATCTCCAGTCCTTCCCGTTATCTTTTCTGGCAGGCGGATATGTATCCCCACAATATCGGAGTGCTCAACAGCGGCGGTTTCTATGGAGGCGTGACGGCCCTTGCCCCTTGCCTGTATACCGTGGAGCATTTCTATACGCATAACGGTGTGCTTCCAAAGGACGACCCTGAACTTCCGAGGTCCGGCTGGTTCGAGTCGGCGGGCTATATCGGGCGTGAGGATATCATCAAGCTGAATACCAGGCGTGAACCCAGGTTCTATGCCAACATATCGTTTGACGGTGACGAGTATTCGTCTCTTCTTAAGGCCGGTTCTCCTCTGATCATTGATACGAAAAGTTCCACAGCGCACGGATATAACCCTACAAGATATGTCTGGGACAACAATGTGACCGGTTTCTATACCAAGAAGTGGTGCCAGCCAAATGTCTCATGGCGTCCGGACGGTGCTCTCACTGCACGTCAGATAGGTATGCGTCTGATACATCTGTCCGAACTGTATCTCAATCTTGCAGAATGCGAGGAGGCTCTCGGCAATACAGATGAGGCGCTGGCTGCCCTGAATGCAGTGCGCAGGCATGCAGAAGTACGGGACATTACAGAAGATGACTTTTCCATGATGTCTTTGCGCGACTGGATACGCAACGAGCGTTTCATCGAACTGTATGCAGAGGGGCACCGCTACTATGATGCCAGACGCTGGATGATAGCTTCACAGGTGTTCAGGAGCGGGACACGCGAAGGTCTGAACGCATTGGGAAAGACCGACCCTACTTTTGAGGAATTCAATGTGCGTACCAGGGTAGACCAGCCTTTCAGATGGAGTGACCGTATGTATATGCTTCCTATTCCATCAAGTGAAATCTACAGCAACCCCCAGCTTGTCCAGGCTCCGGGATATTAGCAGGAACAATTGAAAAACATGATAATGATGAAATTATATCACAAGATACTATTCCATGCCGCATCGGTGTCCTGGATTCTTGCAGGCCTGACCTCATGTCAGGACATCAACGGCAATTACGACAGGATAGTCCCCGAGGACTATTATATGGTCATTTCCCTGAAGGAGACTGGGGTTAAGGAGGTGGCGATGTCTGTGGCTGACAGGCAATATGACTGCGAAGTGCCCGTACTTAAGGGAGGGCTGCATGTCGATGCTGTCGCAGACGTAATCCTTGAGACTCCCGGACAGAAATGGGTGGATGAGAACTATAACGAGAAGCAGGGGACTGCCTATAAGGTGATTACTCCTTCCATGTACAGTGTTGCGGACTACCATGTCAGGATTCCTTCCGGAGAAAGCGGAAAGTCTGCTCATGTGATTCTGGATGCGGAGAAAATATATGCGGCAATGCAGCTTCCTGAAAATGCCGGTTCCACTTTGGTGCTTCCTGTGCGTATAGCTTCCGCATCAGACAAGGTCAATGAAGATAAGGATGTGGTGATTCTCCGGTGCAGTGTGTCTCCGGCAGAGGTGGGCTTTGAAGTCTCGTCCTCAAAGATTAAACTTCCGGATGACGAGGACAGCTATAAAACATCCATTGTCGTGGGCAAGAACGGTAAAATCAGTACTGACATCCGTTTTGAGATGATGACTCAGGAATATCTTGACGAACATTACAGCAGGCCTGAAGGAGTGCAGTATGTTGCCCTTTCCGGGGATATGTTCAGCATGGAATCTACTGCGGCAATCGATGCCATGGCGGAGTTCTATACACATCCGGTGACATTTAACGTGGCCCGGATAAGGGAGGCGTCCGGAAACGGGGTGATGGTGCTTCCTCTTGTCCTTGTTTCGGAAACTCCATCTGCTGTAGTGTCGCGTTCCGAGATGCTTGTCGAATGCTGTTTCCATGACTATACATTTGCTGAGATTACACAGAAGGAGGGCTGGAGTATACTTTACGGGTCTGCCGCCATGCCTTTCGGGCCATTCCGGAACATGATTGACGGGGTGGAGAATAGAGAAGGCTGGATGTCCCATATTATAGACGGCTTCCCCAACAGTCAGAATCTCGGAAACCCTTATGCCGTCATAGACCTTGGCAGCAGGGTCATAGTAGGAGAATGCGGTGTGCTGGTCGCTCATTCCGGCTGGGGGTTTGACGTTACACCTCAGGCTGTGGAGTTCTATGTCACTCCTGAGAGCATTGATCCGAAGCTGAATCAGACGGAATATGATCTTATCAACGCCCGCGGAAACTGGGGGAATGATAAGAGTTTGTCTGATGACTATCTTGCCGTGCACAACAGGCTTAAGGAATTTGATTCCAATGTGCATTGGACAAAGGTTGCGACGGTCAGCGGACTTACGCAGACTGTGGACTGCCAAGGGACATATATGGTGTCTGTGCCTCAGAGTGTGCTTGCCCTGCAGATATATACACGTTATGTCAAAGTGGTAGTCATACCTTTCCCGGCATCTCAGGCAATCGGAGACCGGACAAAAATAAGTGAAGTGTTCGTGAGCCGCGTCGCCACAATCGACGGGGAGTCCGTGAACTGACAGTATCTAATCAAGCAATAAACAACAAACAGATGAAATATAGAATAATAGGTCTGATTTCTGCAGCGGTCTGCTCGTTGGCTCTGTTCTCATCATGTTCGGACGGGAAGATGCCGGAGATGGAGCAGGTGCCGGAACTTCCTGACCGGGAAGACAATATATCGGGTGAAGTGTATGACTATACCGTCACCATGAAGCCTGAACGTCCTTATATGCATGACTATGACAGGACTCTTATGATGAAGCTTTTCCTTGCCCGTCCGGACGGGCAGGGAGGCTCAAAGGTCGGGCTTACATTTGCGGATGCCCTGGATGTCATAAAGGGGCTGGATGCCATTACCCGTGGCCTGCCGAAGATTGTCTACCTTGTGGGGTGGCAGTATGAAGGCCATGACTGGAAATACCCTGCGTTCCATGAATTCAACGAGGCCCTGAAACGTCCGGAAGATGCTACGGCTCAGGAAAGCTTCTACTGGCTTCAGGACGAGGCTGCAAAATACAATACTACGGTTTCCGTACATGTCCTTGTCCAGGACGCGTATCCTAATTCCCCTCTGTGGCATGAATATGTCAGGAATGACTTTATCTGTCTTGACGCCACCGGTGCTTTCATAACCCGCGGAACTTTCAACGGTGTGCCTATGTATGACCTCAATATAGTGAACGAATGGAAAAAGGGATACCTTCAGGACCGTCTTGACTACCTTGCCGGACTGGTTCGCCTTGATAAGGTCAGGACTATGCATTGCGATGCCTTCTATGCACGTGAGAGCCCTTATCATGGAGTTACGGTCGAGCAGACGGAAGTCGTGATGCGCAAGATGCTCAGGTATATGCGTGACAAGGAAGTGGACGTGACGGTAGAGTTTCTTGATGACGGCGTGCGTATGGACCCTATGATAGGTCTCAGTCCTGCAGTATGGTGGCTTGACCTTACTGCTGAGGAACGGGCAGAATTGCCTGCATCCCTGATTGCAGGAGGACAGGAGGGCAAGTTCAATAATCTTTGGGAGATGGAGACTTTCCTGTTCGGAGACAATTATCAGGCTGAAAGCGACTTCAATTTTGTGGACTACAGTGGAAATGACCTGAGGTCGGCGTGGAAAAAGGCGAAGCTTGGTATTGCGACCCGTACTGTTCCATATATGTATTTCAACCGTCATAAGGTGGAAAACTATGATGCAGTGAACAGGACTGTGACTTACAGCGGCGGTCTTGTATCGGATTACGGGAATTTGACAGTAACTCATGACGGAGTGCTGCTGCGCGACCATAACAATATCTTCTTCCCGCTTGTCTGGATTATTGACCATAAGGAAATCATGGCTTATTCTCAGAACGGATATTCACGCAGGAACTGGACTCTGCCGGCTGATTGGAATGATGTTACCGCCGTCAATGTCTGCATCCTGACAGAAGAGGGTCCCGGCACTCCTGAGCGCATGGAAGTGGTGGACCGGTGCATACGGCTTTCCCTTGATGCCAATACCATGGTCTCAATCCAGCCTGCCGAATAGGCTGTCATCCCCGGCTGAGTCGGGGGATCCGAATATTAAAGACAAAATAAAACCAGATAGAATGAAAATAAACACTCTGATTCTCGTTTCAGCTGTCAGTATCATAGCCCTGGCGGGATGTGCAGCCGGTAATTCCGGACAAAAAGATGAAGTCTCGGGAGAATACTATGACTACACCGTAACCATGCAGCCGGAACGCCCGTATATGCTTGAATATGACAGGGCCATGATGATGAAACTCTTCCTTGCCCGTCCGGACGGCAAAGGAGGTTCAAATGTGGGGCTGACGTTCAGCGAGGTCCTGGAAGTCATAAAGGGGATGGATGTGCTAAGCCGTGGTATCCCTAAGATTGTCTATCTTGTAGGCTGGCAGTATGAAGGTCATGACTGGAAGTATCCGGCTTTCCATGAATTCAATGAATCCCTCAGATGTCCGGAAGATGCGTCTGCCCGTGACAGCTATCTGTGGCTTCAGAAGGAGGCGAAGAAATACAATACTACAGTGTCCGTCCACATGCTTGTCCACGATGCAGAACCCAATTCTCCGCTTTGGGACGAATATGTGGAAAACGACTTGATATGCCGTGATGTTGAAGGCAACCTTATAAGCCGTGCGGTGTTCAACGGACTGCCGATGTATGATGTCAATCTTGCTGCCGAATGGGAAAAGGGCTATCTTCAGAAACGTCTGGACGAACTTATCAGGATTGCAAATCTCGGTGATGCCAGGACAGTGCACTGTGATGCCTTCTATGCCCGTGAAAGTCCGTACCACGGAGACTATATGGCAGAGCAGGAAACCGCTATGCGCAAGATGCTCAGGTATATGCGTGACAGAGGGGTGGATGTGACAGTCGAGTTTCTTCACAACGGGCAGCGCTGTGACCCGATGATAGGTCTGAGTCCTGCTGTCTGGTGGCTTGATATGTCGGCCGCAGAGCGTGCAGTACTTCCGGCTTCTCTGATTGCCGGTGGTCAGGAAGGCAAATTCGGCAGGCTGTGGCATAAGGAGACTTTCCTGTTCGGGGACAACTATCAGGGTGAGGATGATTTCAATTTTGTCGACTGCGATCCGTCAAAGGATATGGCAAGGGCATGGAAAAAGGCTAAATACGGTATAGCGACCCGTACTTTGCCGTACATGTATTTCAAAAGCCATAAGATAGTGGAATATGATGCTGACAGCCAGACTGTCACATATAGCGGCGGGCTTGTCGCCGACTATCCCGGAAGGACTGTGGCCAGGAACGGCATCCTGCTCCGTGACGGTGATGACGTGTTCTTCCCTGTGGTTTGGAATGAAATGGAGATTGTAGCCTATTCCAGGAACGGATATACAGACCGCAGCTGGACTCTTCCTGAGGACTGGAAGGATGTCAGGACCGTGTCGGTGTGTGAACTTACAGAAAAAGGGGAAGGGGAACCGGTTGTCATGGATGTGAAAGAAGGGACGTTGACCCTTACCCTTGCGGGTGATTCCATGGTGTCCGTCAGACCTGTTTTCTGATTCTAAAAATTCAGTCAATACAAAATGAGGAAACTGTTTCTACTTATAATATTGTCTGTCTTGGCTGTCCCTGTGCTCGGAGTACGCAATAACCTGCGTGCTCCGGCATATCAGCTTATAGCGATAGACCCTTCGACAAATCTATGGTCGATGACCGATACATTGTATGCAGATGCCACAAGACACTGGACAGGCAGCGAACATCCGCTGCTCGGAGTGCTCACGGTCGACGGCATTGACTACCGTTTCTTAGGACGTGACTTTACTGTTCCTGTCACTGTCGCACCTAATTCGGAATGGGGTGAATGGACTGCCAGATACACGGCTGAAGCTCCATCCGGAGACTGGACATCGGAGTACTTTGACGATTCCTCCTGGCAGTCCGGTAAAGGTGCTTTCGGCACTGACGGTGAGGGCGGCAGGTTTGTCATGATACGCAATGAGTTCTGCCGGACCGGTGCTTCTACTCGCTGGACTTCTCCGGAACTGTGGCTTCGGAGGACAATAGTACTGCCTGATGACGTACAGCACAAGGACTGGTTTCTTGAATATACCAATGATGACAGTGCCGAAATATATGTCAACGGAGTCAGAGTGGTAAGTGTCAGCGGAAAGGAGAGCGAGCACGATATGGTCCCGCTCTGTGGTGAGTCACTCCTCCATCCTGGGGACAATCTGATTTCAGCACATGTGAAGAATGCGGAAGGCTACGGCATCATTGACTTTGCACTGCTTGCTGCAGACAAATGTACAGAGCGTTTCCCGCGCACTGCTGTACAGAAGAGTGTGGATTATCTGCCGACACAGACAGTCTATGAGTTTGCCTGCGGTCCTGTAGATCTTACGCTTACTTTCACGGCCCCGTTTCTTCCGGACAATCTGGAACTTGCGTCTCGTCCGGTAAACTATATTACTTATGATGTGAAAAGCAGTGACGGGAAATCCCATAGGCTGTGCCTTACTTTGGAAGCGTCTCCGCTCTGGGCGGTGGATCATCCAGGACAGCCGACGGAAGAATCCCTCTGGACTTCGGACGGCCTGACATATATGCGCTCCGGGACAACCATGCAGCACATGCTTGAAAAATGGGGTGATGACCGCCGTATCGACTGGGGATATTTCTACCTTGTGGCGGACAGCCGCGATGCTGAGTTTACAGTGGAAGGCAAGCGTCTGGCACTCAGGAAGGAGCTTGGAAAATCCAGAGGCACTTCAGGCTATGTGATGGTCGGCTATGATGATGTGCAGGCCATCCAGTATCTCGGGCAGAACCTGCGCCCGTATTGGAACCGTTCGGGATTCGGGACCATCTGCGGTCAGTTCGTGAAAGCCGCGGATGAGTATTCCGTACTGATGAAGGAGTGCGGCAGGTTCAATGACAGGCTTATGGCAGATGCTGAAGAGGCAGGAGGAAAGGAGTATGCAGAACTATGCACCCTCGCATGGAGACAGACATTTGCGGCGCATAAGCTTGTGGCGACTCCGGAAGGGCTTCCTCTTTATCTCTCGAAAGAGAATTTCAGCAACGGGTCCATCGGTACTGTGGATCTGTCCTATCCTTCCATCCCCATATTCCTGCTGTACAATGTTGAGCTTGCCAAAGCTCTTATGAACCCTATTCTGGACTATTGCTCGTCCGACAGATGGGACAAGCCGTTCGCCGCCCATGATGTAGGACGCTATCCGCGTGCCAACGGACAGAATTATGGCGGAGACATGCCGGTGGAGGAAAGCGGGAATATGCTTATCATGGCGGCAGCAATCGCCAGGGCCGAGGGGAATGCAGGGTTTGCCATGAAATATATGCCTCTTTTCAGCCAATGGGCCGGATACCTTGAAGAATATGGACTTGACCCTGAGAACCAGCTCTGTACCGATGACTTTGCCGGCCATTTCGCCCATAATGCCAATCTTGCCGGAAAAGCTGTCCTTGGTATTGCTGCATACGGCTATCTTGCGGACATGGCTGGCGACAGGGAGTCTGGCAGGACTTATATGCAGAAGGCGCGCGCCTATGCTGCCGAATGGGAGAGGATGGCTGATGATGGTGACCATTACCGTCTGACATTTGACCGTCCGGGGACCTGGAGCCAGAAGTACAATCTCGTGTGGGACAAGCTGTTCGGATGGAATATATTCCCGGAAAAGGTGTTCGGTAAAGAAATCGCGTTCTACCTTGCGCACCAGAACATCTATGGCCTCCCTCTTGACTGCCGTGAGCGGTACACCAAGACAGACTGGGTCATCTGGTCAGCCACAATGGCAGACAATGAAACTGATTTCCGGGCTTTGGTGAAACCGGTATGGAAGTTTATGGACGAAACTGAGGACCGCTCTCCGATGGGCGACTGGACATGGACGGACCGTCCTCACTCCCTGCAGTTCCGCAACCGTTCAGTAGTCGGCGCATATTTTATGAAACTTCTTGATAGAAAATGGAATGAAGACAGATATGAAAAAAAGTAAAGCAACTGCAGCGGCAATATTGCTGCTGTCTGTGGTTCTGGCTTTTCCTGTGGTATCGTCCGCTGCCATGCCTGGACATACCAGGGCTAACGTGTCGAAATACAAGAAAATATGCCGCGACAGTATCTCCTGCCTGATGAAAGCCATGTACCGTGAACCTGGAGGTTCCTTGAAATATCCGTTCATAGCTCCCGGAAGTGCCGCATATCTCGACGACCTGTGGGATTGGGATTCATGGCTCAGCAGTGTCGCGCTGAGGCAGATTCTGCTGGACTGCGGAACAGATGCAGACAAGGAGGAGGCTCTGCGCTATGAACAGGGATGCGTACTGAATGCTCTGAGCTATGGAGGTATGGATGGATATATCCCTGTCTGCATATCCAGGACATTTCCTTCCCGTGAAGAAATTCTCCGTTCCCGCAATATCTACAAGATAAACATGCACAAGCCATGTCTTGCACAGCATGCAGCCTTTATTGTCAGGAATATGGGAGGGGATGCCGAATGGCTCCGCGGACAGTATTGGGTGCTGTCGTCATTTGTGGCGAAATATATGAACTGGCACCGTCATAAGGAGACAGGTCTGCTGTATTGGGAAAATGATGAGATGATAGGGGTTGACAATGACCCGTCCACTTTCTATAGACCTGAGGAAAGTTCAGGCTCAATTTTCCTTAATACGCTGATGTATAAGGAACTGCTTGCCATGAAGTATATCAGCGACTGTCTCGGTATGCAGGAAAACGGCAGGGATTACGGACTTATGGCGGAAGAGCTCCGCGAGTCAATCCGCAGGCATTGCTGGGATTCCCGTGACGGTTTCTATTATAGCGTGGACTTTAATCTGCTCCCGGTCATGAAGCCTGAACATTCCGGATTTACCCTTCATCAGGGAGCGCCTCGTGAATATGATTGTCTTCTCCAGCGTTTCAGCGTATGGAGCGGCTTTCTGCCTATGTGGTGTGGTATAGCTACAGCAGAAGAGGCAGAGGAGATGGTCATGAGGAATTACAGGGATTGCAGATTGTTCAATGCTCCGGCAGGAGTGTACACATTGGCTCCTACAGAAAAGATGTACAATGTCAAGGCAAGCGGCAACCCGTCGTCCTGGCTTGGGCCAGTGTGGATCTGTGCCAACTATTTTGTCTGGAGAGGGCTTGTCGCTTACGGGTACACTGCTGATGCACGTGACCTTGCCGAAAAGACAGTGCTTCTTCTCGGGCGTGACCTGGAACGCTTCGGTGCCATGCACGAGTATTATGAACCGGTGACGGGAGAGCCTGTGCTCAATCGTGGATTTCAGAACTGGAATCTTCTTGTCATGAACATGATTGCCTGGCTTGACGGCAGGGAGACAGTCGAGGAATTCTAATCATTGAGGGATGGATATGTTGGATCTTAACGGAATGTCAGATAAGGAACTGGTGAGACTTGCCTCTGCCGGTGAAATGAAGGCCATAGAGGTGCTTTACAGTCGTCACTATGAGCTTCTGCTGAATTTCGGCATGAAGTATTTCGCTGACATTGATTTCGTTAAAGATTGTATCCAGGATCTTTTTGTGAAGCTGATCTGTTCTCCTCATCGTTTCCGTGACGTAATGTGTGCCCGTTCATGGCTTCTCTTTTCCCTGAGGAACATAATCTACGACAGGCTAAAGGCATTGAAGCCTCACTGCAGTCTTGATGAGTTGCCTTTTATTGACATGAATGAGGAGTATTTCCTGACAACCATTGACGAAGGCACCGGCGATGAGGACATTGCAAGACGGAAAAGGGTGATGGGAGTTTTCGGCCAGCTTTCAGGAAACCAGCGCATGGCGATATATCTTAAATATGCAAAAGGACTTTCCCATAAGGAGGTCGCTGCCATTTTCGATATCAATGAGCAGTCATCCATGAATATGATTTCACGGGCGATTGCAAAGATTAGGCGGCTCGTAGGCGATTTTCCGATTCTCTCATGGCTGTTTTTCTAAGAATATATGCGCTAATTATAATTATTTGAATATGAATTGTTTTAGTTTTAAGTCTGTAATGTCAAGATAGAAGTGCAACTCTGACGGGCACTAAGATTCAAAACTCATTTTGCAGATTCAGAGGAAATGCTTACTTTTGCACAGATTTTAACAATTCTTCCTTATGGGGTCTGTCCATATTGCGGCCATGTGAGTCGTAGCGTTCATAGCCGTTATCACAGGACTATTGCAGATCTTTCGATTATTGGTCATCCGGTTATCATCACGTTTGAGGCGCGCAAGTTCTTTTGTCACAATCCGGATTGTCGGAAAAAGACTTTCGCTGAACAAACTAAAAGCTGTAAAGCGAGTAATGTTTGGCGAGCATTTCTTGACCTGCTCAAACGAAAAATGGTCTTCAACGACCTGTGCTTCAACTAAATTGCGGAAGAACCTAAACGGTTTTCACGGGTGCCGGAAGTAGGTTTAATGTCTCATTTAGTGGCTCATTTTGCGGCTCATTTACTCCGCCACTAAGCCTTGGCGTCTGCGGTTTGGCGAAAAACTCAGCCAAATTCACGAAATAAATCTCTATTTGGCTGACTTATCCAAACAGTTCATCCAGTGTGACCTCCATGTTTACGTGTCCGTTATGTTTGGACGTGGTAAGGCCGAAGGTGGTCACAAGTACAAGCAGTATGGAATGCGTGCGTTTATGGGCTGAGGAATTGCGGAGGGCCTCAAGTTTCTCTGTCAGTTTCTCTTCGTATTCGGTAGTAATTGCGTATTTGCCCTCCGAGTATTTCATCTCGCAGAGGTAGTCGGTCCTTTCCGTGGTGGCCGGGACAACAAGGTCTATCTGCGCCGTCTTCCCCTCTGGAGTAGGGCCCAGGTAACTGTATGTTGCATCGGCATATTTAATGCGGAGAGCATCTTTAAGCTGGACTGTATGCTCGGAAACGAGAAGTTCGAATGCGTGTCCGGCCCAGTCAAAAAACTCATGTGTCCGTTGGAGCGAGCGCCAGGAGGTCTTCTTGCCAGGCTCCACGAAGGTGAGGAAGAAGATGGAAAAGAAGTCACAGAGCTGATATACGGTCTGCACCCGTTTACCGCCGTAACGCGGATAGGTCTTTACAATTCCGGATTCAATGAGATTGGACATCAACTTGGTGAAAGTGCCGCCGCCGGAGATCTTGGCTGCTTCAATAAGCTCGTTCCTTGTCATCCCATAGAAACGGGCACCGAGGGCGCGGACTATATCAATGTATTTCTCTGAGGATGAGAACAGGCCTGTGTAAACGTCCTTGAATTCTGTTCGGGCTTTCTCCTTGTTGAAATACAGGGCATCGATATTGTCGGCCATGGTCCGGTCCGGGTGAATGCGGTCCATGTAGTAAGGGACGCCGCCGATGGTCATGTACGTGAGGGCTATCTCGTAACGGGAAAGGTGAAAGCCTCGTTTGGCCCAATACGACTCACATTCCCCAAGCGTGAAAGGCTTGAGGTAGATGGTCTCTGTCAGGCGCCCGTGCAGACCGCCGTAGTCGCGGAGCACGTTGTCCAGCATCCAACTGGTGGCAGAACCGCAGATGATGAGCACGATGTTTCGCTGCTTGTCTGCCCAGTTGTTCCAGAAGAAGCCCAGTTCTTCAATAAGTTCTGAGGACTGAGGACCGGCGAGCCAAGGGAGTTCGTCAATGAAAACTACTTTTCTTCTGCTCTTCACGCGCTGCAGAAGTGTGCGCAGCAGCAGGAAGCCTTCCCGCCATGAGGTTGGACGGGGATTCCCTTCGGCCGGAAGACCGCTGGCAATGAGGTCGTCATAAAAATGGAGCAGCTGGGATTCTTTGTGCGTCTGAGCTTGCTTCATTTCGTCCTTGCCGTCTTCCAGCTTTTTGTACACGCCCACGGTGGAGAAACAGATTTTCCCACGGAAGGCTTCTTCCACGAGGAAGGATTTCCCTACTCTCCTGCGCCCGTATATGGCAAGCATTTCAGATTTGTCGGATTGGTAGATACGCTCCATCGTCCGGAGTTCTTCTTCTCTGCCTATGATTCTGGTACTTTTCATCTTGCGTGCATTTATCTCGTGTACAAAGATATAAAAAGTCAGCCAAATTCACGAAAAAATTCTCTTTTTGGCTGACTTTTTAAGGGCCGAGCTATTCGGCATCCCACATTTCTTTCATCTTCTTGATGGCATCTCTCTTCGCATCCTCGGTGATGTCGATGTAGGGCTTCATGGATTTGTAGTCACCGTGGCCGATGATGTGGTTGAGGAAAGTGAGGAGGATGTCCTTGCTCTCCTCGCAGCCGAAAATTTTCTTGAACATGTAGTCGTTGGTGAGGCTTGCGTAAACGCCTCTGGAGTTTGATAAGTCGGTTTTCATAGCACTTTGTTTGGAAAATTGAACATGAAGTACATTCTCCCGGACAGAACAATCCCGCCGGCGGAATGACGCCCCAAATGAAAGCAGAACTTGCGGAAAAGTTTTTCCAAAAACAGTAAAAGTGCTGGAACCGGCCATGATGTGGCGAATTTTGGACGGACACTTTCCTCCGTGATTTGCCGGATTGCTCTGAAGTCGGTTCGTGATAATCAAACGTGGAGGAACAGGAGTGCGAGTAGCGTGAGATATTTGAGAGAGTAGCAGCTGAATTCTTCCCGGAAGACTTTGGAGGCTTTCTGTATCTCTGTATTCACCCGGCGTTCCGTTATATTGAATTTCCGGCCAATAGTTTTATAGTCAAGTCCGTTGAATTTTTTGTCCGCGTAAACTTCGAATGTCAGTTCCGGCAGCCTTTCCCTGCAGTTGTCCAGTAGTGTGGCGCAGTCCATTCTTTTGTCGGCCTCATAATTGTCGAGATGCGAAAGATATTCGAGTTCCTGCTCCCTGAGGGTCTTCATCTGAGTTTCGCTGTTCCGCTGCAGTATGTGGCGGCGGCATCTGTTTTTGATGGCACAGGCGAAGTATGCGTCAAGGTTCCCGATTTCCTTATCCCCCTGCAGGGTTTTCATAATGTCCAAAGCGCAGTTCTGGAAAATGTCCTCAGCCTCGTCCCGGTCTCCTATATACCTTACAGCCAGTGCGATGTATCTGGGGCGCTCTGCAAAGATATGCTGCAAGGCGTCATCGGCAATCGTGTAAGTTTTCTTGATCTGTGGCATATGAAAAAGACATGTTTTCTTTCCGCGTGGTGGACAAAGGTACAGAAAGCAATGAGAAATTACAAGCCTGCGTGAGGTTTTTCCCCTCTTTCGCGGCAGATGATAAAAAAGTTGAAATTTTCGCGTCAATTTGTGCAGTTCGAGTACTCTTTTATATAGAACAAGTATAAAATACACGCTGCGATGGATATTACAGAAGACAGTTTGTACAAATATTTCAGAGGAAAAGCGTCCCGTGAAGAGAAAATCGCCATTTCTGAATGGCTGGAAAAAAGCGAAGATAACAAAAGACTTTTTCGGGAGGCGAGTGAGCTCTATGAGGCCTTTGTGATGACCGCTCCGATCAGTCTTTTTGAAACGGGAGCTTCTCTGCAACCGGCCGGTGGAAAAAGCAGGGTCCGCAAGGTTCTGTATGCCCTTGCGAACGTAGCTGCCGTAGCCGTAATTGCAGTAGGAATATGGTTCTCCGCGGACGAGAGATACGACAACAAACTGGCAGAATCGATGATTACGCTTGAAATTCCTGCAGGACACCGTATGGACATCACATTGGAGGATGGAACGGTCGCGAAACTCAATTCAGGCGCAAAACTCAAATATCCTCAGTCATTCTCGTCTTCTTCCCGCGAAGTCTATCTTGAAGGTGAAGCCTGCTTTGAGGTGACGAGGGATGAGCGCCGGCCGTTCGTGGTCAGTACAGGAGCTGCCGATATCGAGGTGCTGGGAACCGTTTTCGACGTGTATGCGGACGAGGAAGAGTTCAGCACCACTCTCATTGAAGGAAGTGTCAAGGTGACAAGCCTGAACGACCCGGGGAAAAGTGTGACAATCACTCCGGACCATAAAGTCTTTATGCACAATGGAGCTCTGTCCGTGGAAAAAGTCGATGCCTCAGAGTCCATCCTGTGGGTGGACGGCATTCTCGACATAAGCGGAACCGACTTCGGCAAGATTGTCAGAAAGATGGAAAACGCCTACGGAGTGAAAATAATCGTTCAGAGAACGGATATGCCAGAAATAAGATATGTCGGCGGAAAAGTGAGAATATCAGATGGAATCGACCATGCTATGGGGCTGCTCAGCAGCATGTCCGGTTTCAGCTACACCAATGACAGACAGAACGGAATAATTTATATAAAATAAAATGCCTATGGACAAAAACACATAATGCGGCAGGACCGCAAAAAAGCCTGCGTATGTTTCCCCCATCCGCAGGCCGAAGGTAAAAGCCCGATAAAACACAAAAGAACTTATTACCAATAATATTCTGCAAAAATATGAAAAAAACATTTCTCCACAAAGTGTTATGTGGAATGGTTTGTTTTGTATCCGTTCTTTGCGCCGGCGGTATGCAAAGGCTTGACGCAAAGCCTTCAAAGCAGGAAAAACGTGTCACCCTGTCATTGAAGAACGTGCCTCTCAAACAGGCATTGACGGATATAGAACGTCAGACACAGTATCTTTTCTTCAACAAAGACGTCGACTATTCAAGGAACGTCAGCATCAAAATCAAGAATGCCACCGCTGAAGAGGTCTGCAGCGCTTTGCTGACTCCGCTCGGAATTGCCTATGAAATACAGAAATCGAACATTGTGATTTTCATGGCTCCGAAAGCAAAGCCGTATTCCCAATCGGGGGGGGCAAAGCTTAGGGTCCGGGGCAGAGTGACTGATGTCAAGGGAGAGCCTCTGGCGGGGGCTTCAGTCCTCTGGAACAACGGCAGCGACGGAGTGGTCACCGATGTGGACGGAAATTATGAGATTGAAGTACCTGCAGGTACCAGACTCGAATTTTCCTACATAGGATTCAATTCGGTGACTATGCCTGTGGACAATTCAGACAATTCAGGTGAAATGAACGTCACCCTGAGGGAGGACATCAACATCCTGAACGAAGTTGTCGTGATAGGCTACGGGACAATGGACAAGAAGGAGCTCACATCGGCGATTACCCATGTGGGCGAGAAGAATTTTCTCAGCATCAGCGCGGCAGATCCGGCTGCGCTCATCAAGGGCAAGGTTTCCGGCGTGTCGATAGTGAACACAGGGTCAGCCGACCCGAACTCCATGTCAAGTATTCAGGTGCGCGGAGTCAGTTCCCGTCAGGCCGGTCTCGGTCCTCTTATCGTTATCGACGGCATCCCTGGAGGAAGTCTGCAGAACGTCAATCCGGCAGACATTGCCTCATTCGACATTCTGAAGGACGGAGCGGCTTCGGCAATCTACGGAACGCGCGGCTCCAACGGAGTTATTCTCGTCACCACCAAATCAGGTGCCAAGGATGGTTCTGTGCATGCCAGCTACAGCGCATCAGTGTCATGGGACACACTCATACGCGAACTTGACATGATGACGGCCGATGAGTACAGGGACGTGCGCATGGGATGGGGAGACAATGCGACCGACCTCGGCGGCAATTACGACTGGCTGGATGGAGTAAGCCGCACAGGCTTTTCACACAAGCATACGGTAGGCCTTTCCGGCGGAACAGAAAGGACCAACTACCGTGTGAGCGTGGATTACCGTTATGCAAACGGAATAGACATCCGTTCCGACAGGCGCGAGTACGGCGGACGCGCATCAGTCAACCACAGGACCAAGGGCGGACTTATGGAGTTCAACGTGAATCTTGCTCCCCGCGTGGTATACAGCAACAATGCTGACTGGAGTGTTTTCAGCAAGGCACTGGATGCCAATCCGACAACACCTCTGATGAATCCTCTCAACCCTTCGAAATACTACGATTTCCTTGGACAGATAGCGGGGTCAAATCCGGTTGAGTATCAGTTGCTTGAAAAAGACAAGACAGATACAAGGATGCTGGACTGGGATGCCACAGCCAGGCTCAATCTGCTTCCTCTGCTTGCGAACAATCCTAATCTGCCGATTACACTCAATACACAGGTAACATATTCCGACAGGCAGTATAGCTATGACAGTTCAATATTCAAACCGTCTTCCACTACCGGGTCAATCAATGCCGGCCGTACAGGAAGTGCGGTCCGCAAATATGACCTGAACAGGCAGGAAAATGTTGAATGGCTCACCAATTTTACAGGCTCTTTCGGACTCAACAATGTCAAACTGCTTTTAGGCTATAGTTACAGCTACTATCAGAATAGCGGATTCTCTGCTGAAAACCAGGATTTTGCCAATGATGCCGTAGGTGCCGACAACCTCGGGACTGGAGAATTTATGGCCAAGGAGGGTGAAGTCGGCATGAACAGCTACCGCAACAGCAGCAAACTCATTTCCTTCTTCGGCCGCGTGAGTTACGACTGGGACGGAAAATATCTTATGACTGCATCTCTCCGCCGTGAGGGCTCGTCCAAATTCGGAGCGAACCACAAATGGGGCAACTTCCCGGCAGTGTCGGCTGGCTGGCGAATCAGCAGGGAACGCTTCATGGAAGGGACGAAGGGATGGCTTGACGAGCTGAAACTGCGTGCAGACTATGGTGTCACAGGAAATCAGGAGTTTGCCAGCTACCAGTCTATCCCTACAATGACCGGCTATGGCTACTACCTTGTCGATGGCGAGTATATGCAGGTGTGGGGAACTGAAAACAACGTAAATCCGGATCTGCGTTGGGAGAAGAACAAGAACTGGAACATAGGTCTGGATTTCGCTCTGTTCAACAACCGCATCACCGGCTCGCTGAGCTATTTCAACCGTCGTTCCGAGGATTTGCTGGGAACCTATTTCGTGCCTATTCCGCCATACACCCACCAGAACATATTTGTCAATGTGGGCACGATGGCAAACCAGGGCTTTGAGTTTGAACTCAATTTCATCCCTGTGCAGACAAGCAAGTTTACCTACGATTTCAATATCATAGGCTCGACTATGAAAAACGAATTCGTAAGTTTCAGCAATTCCGAATTCGTAGGCAGCGACTATTCCAATCAGGTGGCTGTCGAGGGACCGTTTTTAGGCTATACTCTCCAGCGCATAGAGGCAGGACAGTCGATAGGAAACTTCTACATGTGGAAATATGCCGGTATCAATGAGCGCGGAGAGTGGATTGTCCAGGATAAGAACGGATATCTGATAGAACTGTCCCAGGCGACCGATGAAGACCGCCAGATTGTGGGCAATGGCCTTCCGAAGTTTACCATGAGCACCACACATCATTTCCGCTGGCGTGACTTTGACCTGTCGCTCTTCTTCAGCGGGGCTTTCGGCTTCCAGATATTCAATATCCACGACTATTTCTACGGTACACGCAAGTTTAACGGCAATGTGCTCAAAAAGGCCTACGGCAAAAACTTCAAAGTCTCTGCCACTTCCCCGCATGCTGTCACCGACTACTTCCTTGAGGACGGAGATTATTTCAAACTGGACCAGCTGTCATTGGGATACACCCTGCACACTCCGAAGGCACGCTACATGGACGGGCTGCGTATCTTCGGCACTGTCAACAATGTATTTACGCTTACAAAATTCTCGGGTGTCGATCCTTCCAAATACAGCGTGAACGGTCTTGCCCCGGGAGCAAACGGCAGCCGGAGCTACTATCCTTCGACGCACCAGTTCATCCTGGGAGTACAGCTTGATTTCTAATGTTAAAATGGCATCCGTAAACGGATTGCCGCAAATCAACAATACTGATGACACGAAAAATAAGATATATAATAGCAGTCGCGGTACTGTGTTCAGCTTCGGTGGCATGTACAAACCTCGATGAGGAACTTTTCAGTTCTGTGACGACGGGAAACTACTACAACACCGCCCGTGATGTCAAACGGATGATTTTCAGACCTTTCGAGCATGCGTTCTGGTCGATTCAGAGCCTTTATACCCTAAACGAACTCACTGCAGACCAGCTTGTGACCGTGCAGCGGGACGGCTGGTGGGACGATGGCGGTTCCTGGCGCAACCTTCACTACCATACTTACGACCGCACCAGCGAAGGACTGGAAGAGCTTTATGCCCCGTGGCTGGCCGGTTTCCAGGGCGTGGGAGAATGTAATTTCGTGGTGGAGGAACTGAACCGTCTCGATCTGGCGAAATTCGGCTTTACAGACAACCAGATAAGCAATTACAAGGCTCAGATCAGGGCACTCAGGGCGTGGTTCTATCTCAGGCTTTTCGACACCTACCGTTATCTGCCGCTTGTGGTGAGTTTCTACGACCAGTCCCTGAATACAAAGGAACAGGTGGAGCCGGAAGTGATTTTTAAATTCATTGAAAAGGAACTGAAGGAGTCCCTTGAGGGAATTGTCGAAAAAAGTGCCTTGGGAACGCAGTCCCAGCTTGAAGGCCTGTGGACCAAGGCGGGAGTGGCGTCAATGCTTGTGCGTCTTTATCTCAACGCAGAGGTCTATATAGGAGAGGACCATTTTGCGGATTGCGAGACATACGCCAGGAATATAGTCAACGGAGAGTATGGTCCATACAAAGTTGCAGACCGTTGGGATGCCATCTTCGACTGGGACAATGACACTTGCGATGAAATGATTTTCGGATTCCCGTCCAAGGGTGGATATACCTACTGGCACTATTCTTCATACATGTTTTGGGATTCGGTTCCGCACAACTACAATCTTATTATAGGCGACACCAAGAGCAAGCCCGGCATCCACAACTGCAAATATGCGGCATCGCCGAGCTACGACCTCTACGGCAATCTATATACCTACAGTCTCGGAATGCCCGTGCATAAGTTCCGTAAATATCCCGGTGACTACCGCATGACAAACTACCGCAATCTCGGCAACAGCAGGCGTGAGGGTATGTTCGTCTATGGCTATCTTGAGTACAAAGACCCTCAAACAGGGCAGATGACTAAAAAGACTGCGCCTGAAAGAGCATACACGATTTATATCCGTGATGCCATCGGGCAGTTCCAGGGCATTGATCCGGAACAGTGGCCTTCCGACAAGGCCAGCAATATGAGAAACGGCGACCACAACTCCGGCTGGCACTATGTCAAATATCCTCTCTACGCTGACGGAGAAGAGGGACAGCTCGAAAGCGACTGGGCGGAAATCCGTCTTCCGGAGATCATCTATTCCCTTGCGGAATGTCTGCTGAGGAAAGGGGAGACCACTGAGGCCGCCGAACTTCTCAACGATGTGCGCAGACGTAATTACCCGGAGGAAAAATGGCCGGAGGTACTTTACGCTCCGGAGGGAACGGTCACTCTCGACATAGACGAAATGCTTGACGAGTGGGGACGCGAGTTCTTCGCCGAAGGACGCAGAAGGATTGATCTGATACGGTTCGGCAAATTCTCGTCCGGACGCTGGTGGGACAAGACGGCCGATGCCGATGACCACTGGCAGATATTCCCTCTGACCAATTATGTGCTCAATCTTGACCACTTTCTCAAACAGGTTCCGGGATACAATTGATAAAACTGAAACGATATGTTGAAAAAATTTAAACTTTTCGCAGCTCTCATTGCGGCACTTACGGCCTTGTCCGGCTGCCATGATGAGAAGGAACTGATTATAATCGACAAGAACACGCCCCTCAAGGTCTCTGCCCTGTATGTGATGGGAGATGCCAGCGCAGCAGGCTGGGATTTGGGCGCAGGTCTCGAAATGGACCCTGTGCGAGGCACAAACGGTGTGTTTACATGGCAGGGGTGGTTGAGGCCGGGATGGATTATTTTCAGTCTTGACAACAATTCGTGGAACAAGATGATCAGACCGATGGTCGAGAACAGTCCGGTAGGTATGGACCCGGTCGTCAATGAACCATTCGAATATCCGACTTCCGCCAACACCAACTGGCTTGTGAAAGTGCCGGGCACCTATCACCTGACTGTCGATGTTCCTAACCGCACATTCAGCAGCGAATATGTGGGTTCAGATTCCGGGGAGAGATATGAAACTCTTTACCTTCTCGGCGATGCAACTGTGGCAGGCTGGGATCTGGGCTCAGCCATCAGTATGAATAAGGTCGAAGGTGATGACGCCGTGTTCACCTGGGAAGGTCATCTGAAACCGGGATGGATGCTTTTCAGCATTGAGAACACTTCTTTTGACAAGCTGGTGAGACCTATTGACGCGGACACTCCTGTCGGTCTTGAGCCTACAGTTGACCAGCCGTTCGACTATCCTACGGACAAGGACACCAACTGGCTCGTCCAGGAGGAAGGAAATTACTTCATTACCATAAATATGACAAAATTCACTTTCAGCAGTGAATATGTAAAATAATAACCAAAAATAATAACCATGCAGATTTACGAATCTCCGCTGTTGATTACATTCGGATGCAGCACTGAAGACGGGGTGATGATGTCAGCCCTCAAAAATGACAACACCAATATTTACATCGGCATAGGTAACTCGGACGAAGAGTTTGCATAAGCCATAAATAATTATAATCATGAAAACCAATAAATTGATTGCGGCAGCACTTCTGCCCCTGCTTTTCTCCTGTGCAAAGGATAACCGTCCTGACGGAAACGGCGGCAATGATAATCAGAAACAGGAATTTTCAATAACAGTAAGTCCTCAGACAGCCAAAGCCGGCTACGAGGACGGCAAAGGTGTAGTCTGGCTTCCCGGAAGGAGCGCTTCCATACTTGCTGACGGCTCCACTCCAATTGCTTCCGCAGCACTTTCGACAATTTCGGACGACAAATTTTCCGCTACGTTCACTTTCGAGGCAGAAGAAGGAACCTACCGTCTTTTCTATCCATATAACGGAGGTTCATCTTACGACAACTATTGTGTAGAAGTTCCTTTGGTACAGAATCAGATTTCCGAGGGAAATTCCGCTGACATCATAGCTGTCCTTGCAGACAAAGACGTGCAGCTCTCAGCCGGAAACCCGGAAGTCGGAGGCCTGACCTACCATGCAGTCGGCTCCTACCTGCGCTTTCTCGTCTATAACGAAGCACCGGAAGGCGGCAGCCTGATTCCTGTGGCCGAAGACGAGGTCGTGGAGGCAATAAGGATTTCCGTGCCGGGCTCATCTGTGGCAGGTAAATACATTGTGAAGAACGACGGTACGGCGACTGTTTCTCAGCGCAGCGAGGGCGAAGTGCGCGTGAACCTTTCCACTCCGTGTGTCGTGGCATCATCAGTTTCCCAGGCATCGCAGATTTATGCTGCCGTTCTTTGCGGAGACTACACGGGAGTGAACTACACTGTGGTTACCAACAAGAAGGAGTACAAATTCACTTCTGCAGAAGCCAGATCATTCGTAAACGGCGAAATCAAGGATGTCGCGCTTAATCTTTCCAATGCCCCTATATGCAGGAATCTGTATCTGTTAGGAGATGCCACGGAGATTGGCTGGGCGGAAAACAACCATATTGAAATGGAGAACGTTGCGAATGGCATATTCTCCTGGGAAGGACATCTGAACTTAGGCTGGTTTGGCCTGAGTCGCGATAAAGACGGATGGGGCAACCAGCTGAGGCCGGTGAAAGACAACAGCCCGATCGGTCCTACTGCCGTTGCTGATGATAAATTCGATGCTGTCGATCTCACCGGAGACACTCACTGGCTGGTTACAGTTGCCGGTACTTATAAACTTACCGTGAATATGCACACTCTCACCATGAGCAGCGAAATGATAGAACCTGACGCTTTCCTCATGTGGGGTGACTTCAACTCTTGGAACTGGGATGAAGCTGTCACGATAGCCCGCGTTGACGGTTCGGATGAATACATCTGGCAGGGAACTCTGGGTGAAGGCGGTGTCTGGTTCCTTCTCAATAAAACGTATGACTTTATGCTGAGACCGGAGAAGACGGTGAATGTACAGGAACCAAAAGTCTTCACTGACAATCTTGATTTCCGTGCTATTGACACTCAATGGTATATATGGCCGGGCGGAAATTTCAGAATCACCCTTAACTGGAAAGCCCGCACTGTCAAATTCGAGGTCGTAGAATAGTCTGTCTAAATCCGACGATAATGAAAAAATATTATGTAATGGCGTGTCTTGCTGCTCTCCTGCTTGCTCTTGTCTCGACAGCCGGATGCGCGAACAAAAGTTATTATGAGATGATATATCCGACAGATGTCGCGTCCGAGCCTTTGCCTGAAGGTCTGCCCGATGTCGGAAATATCCACACATACAAGGCTCCGCTGTACTGGACTGTATATGAGTACATGATAACAAACCAGATGGCGGGCACGGAACCCATCATGAATATGGACGAGTGGGTCGAGACCCTGGACTGGATAAAGTTGAATCTCCTTCCCTACGGCTATGACATGGTCTGCACCGATGGTGCGGGCGCGACTTATGCCGATGATGGAGGCGTGTATATGACCAGAAGGTCTGCGACTGTGACCAGGGAACTGGTGCGCCTTGCCCATGAGAGGGGCATCAAGGTAGGAATCTACGACAATCCGATGTGGCAGTTGAACAACGGCACGAGTGAAGATATGCTCGTGCCGGGCACTGTCCACACTTTGGGCTCGCTGAAATACGATCCGACTGTTGACAAGGTCTATTATCCGAATGTGGATCAGGACTGGTGGTTCAACTGGTACATCGCGAGTCATCCGGGAGGACGCGAACTCATTGACGGTTTCTTCAAATACTACCACGATCTGGGAGTGGATATGATACGTATGGACTTCCTCTGCTGGTATGAAGAGGGCTGGAGCCGTGTCGAGAAAGACTATTGCAGCAGGGGATACGGAAGGGCCAACTATGCGCGGCTTCTCGGTTGGTGTGCAGAGTCAGCGAAGAAGTACGGAATATTCCTTTCTCTCGTTATGCCGAATATGTACAATGATGCGGAACTTGAAGCCCGCTACGGACACATGGCCCGTATCGTCTCCGACACATACATCGGGACATGGAAACACACCTCTTCTGACGGTCGCGGCAGTTCATGGAAGAACTGGCCGAACTGTATCAATATGTTCGACGGCTTTACGTACTGGAGTCATTTGACAGGAAAGGACAGACTCATTCCCGACGGTGACGCCACAAGGCTCAACACTCTGGCGACAGATGACGAAAAGGAGTTCACGATTTCCATCCAGCTTCTTGCCGGAGGCCCGATTGCGGCAAGCGACAGACCTTCAACAATGGGCGACAATCTGCGTTTCTACCAGAACCGCGAAATGCTTGCACTCAATTACGACCATTTTGTCGGCAAGCCTATGGATGACAGGCTCAACAGCCCGGGTAGCAATATCTGGCACGGCGCACTGAGCAATGGTGACTACATTATAGGTTTCTTCAACCGTGATGATGAGGATCAGAGTTTCGACCTCGATTTTTCCGAACTGGGTCTCGAAGGCGAATACAAAGTCAGGGACCTGTGGAGGCACAGGGACGAGGGAACAGCAACTTCCCTGCATCCAAGAGTGCCTGCCCATGGCTGCAAGATTGTAAAACTCTCCAAATAATGATAATGAGTATGAGAACCTCATCCCTTCGTGCTGTGGTAATGCTTTTTGCCGCGTTATCCTGTTCGCCTCGCCGGGCCGTTGAAGCAGAATACAATGTCGTGCCTCTTCCTGACGAGATTGAACTGGACGCCGGCAAGCCTTTCCATTTTTCACCGAAGACCTGTGTGGTGGCTTCGGACAGCGCACAACTCGTTAACGCCGGGCTTTTTGCGGACTATGTGAAGACTATGACCGGCTTCAGACCGGAAATCACGGAAGATGCCCCTGCAGAGAATTATATAAGACTTGTTGCGGACAGACAGATGCCGCAGGCTGAAAGCTATCGGATCAATGTGAACTCCGACAGCGTCGTAGTCTGCGGGGCTGACCCTGCCGGTACATTTTATGGTCTTCAGACACTGCGTAAAGCCATCCGTGGCTCAAAGGGAGAGGATGTGCTCTATCCGGCCGCAGTCATCAAAGGCTCGCCTCTCTTTTCCTACAGAGGAGCCCTTTTAGACTGCGCCAGGCATTTCTTCCCTGTGGATTCCGTGAAGATCTGGATAGATATGCTTGCTCTTCACAACATCAACACTTTCCATTGGCACCTGACCGACGACCAGGGCTGGAGGCTTGAAATCAAGAGCCGTCCGAAACTGACTGAAATCGGTTCGGAGCGTCCATGCACTATCATAGGAACAACTGAAGAATATGACAGCATTCCGCATTGCGGCTACTACTCTCAGGAGCAGGTGCGGGACATCGTTGCGTATGCGGCCGCCCGTCATATATCGGTAGTCCCTGAGATCGACCTGCCGGGTCACATGCTGGCGGCCCTTGCGAGCTATCCGCAGCTCGGATGTACAGGAGGCCCCTATGAGGTCATGTGCCGCTGGGGCGGAAGCGCAGACATACTCTGCGCGGGCAGCGACAGCGTGTATGCCTTCATCAATGATGTTCTTGATGAGGTCGTTGAACTTTTCCCTTCGGAGTACGTTCATCTCGGCGGGGATGAGGCTCATTACGACCAGTGGGAGAAATGCCCTAAGTGCCAGAGGAAAATCCGGGAACTGGGTCTTGAGTCAGACGGCAGGAGTTCGGCGGAGCAGAAGCTTCAGAACTATGTGATGCAGTATGCCGCCGACAGACTTGTCTCTAAAGGCCGCAAGATCATCGGCTGGGACGAGGTGATAGGCAACGGTGCCGACAAAAGCACGGTTGTCATGGGCTGGAGAGGTCCGCACGGCGGTTACGACGGGGCCCGTATGGGCTATAAGGTCATCAAGGCGTCCAACTGGTATCTCTATCTGGACTACAAGGAGGACTGGGACGATGTGGTCGGACCGCCGTACGGCCGTGTCACGCCGCTCGACTCCACTTACAACTATACGCCTGTACTGCCGGACTATACGCCGGACCAGGCTGCCGACGTAATCGGTGTGCAGTGCTGTCTGTGGACGGAGTATCTGCCGACATTCAAAGATGTCGAGGGCAAGGCTCTGCCACGTATGGCTGCCGTGTCCGAACTTCAGTGGTGCGATGCCCCTAAAGATTTTGAGGGTTTCCGGCATCGTCTTGAGGGGCTTCTGAAAATCTATGAGGCGGAGGGATATGACTACCGTCCGCTGTAACTTCTTAAACGGCATCAGATGAAATATTTTATCTCCATCATTGTTCTTTTGGCCGGTATGACAGCATTCGGGTCGCCACACCGCTTCTATGCAGTCGAGGAAGGTGGCGATGGCAGTGCTCCTGGCATAGAACATACAGTCAGTATTGACACTGCCGGAGGGGTCGAGACTGTGACTATCACTCTGCGCAACCACAGGCATCTGCCGTTCCAGCCGGTCAAAGCCGGTCTGAAGCTTGGCATCGACACCTATATGGACCATTATCCGGAGTGGTATGACAAGTATTTCCCGACCCTTGCGGTCTGCGAGGCGGACCACTTCTACGGCTATTTCCAGTCGCCTTCCGGGAAGGTCAAGGCGGTTGTGTCTGCAGACCCTGTGGCATCGTGGAGCATTGACTACAATTTAGGATACCAGACCCCTGAATATTGGTTCTATGGGCACAGAATCGAGTGTTTCAATCTTGATATGCTCTGCCGGGGTCCTCTGCCGGAACATCATCCACAGGGCCTGTGGCAGCTCGCGCCGGGTGAGGAACGTTCGTGGACGGTACGGATCATTGATCTTGACAGCATAGACTCTTTTGAGGAGACTGTCTGGAGGCAGACAGGAGCTCCCGTGATTTCCATGGAGAACACTTCCTGTGCAGCCGGAGATTCACTGGTGATTGATGTCTGGGGCAATGCTCCGGAGATGACGGTGGAGGGCAGAAAGATTGCACTGCAGAAGGTGGCCGGTGACTTGTGGCGTGGAACCTACTGCGCGGTGGAGCCGGGAATCAAGCCGGTGAAAGTGCTGGACCGCGGTCGCAGTGCCTCCGGCACTGTGGTGGTGCGCCATCCGTGGCGCACCGCCATGTCGCTCGCCCGTCGGGCGGCCGACCGCTACAAACAGAAAGCCACCTCCCATGTAGAAAGCTGGTATGGCTTCCACACGGCATTCGAGGTGGCTCGTGTCATGCCTGAGCCTTCGCTTGACAGCGTGTTGAACGCCCGTTTCGACATGCTTTTTGACAAGGTCTATGACCGCTCTACGGGTATTCCCTACAAATACAGGAACAGAATCCAGAACGTGTCTTCGACTATGGGCATTCTCGCAGACCGCTATCTTGCGTACGGCAATGTGGAAGACCTTGACCTCGCGGAGCGCATGGCTTCATACCTTATGAGCTGCCAGCGTGAAGACGGGGCATATATGAACGGGAACACCGATTTTACGTCAGTAATCTATCCTGCCAAAAGCATGCTTGAACTCTCAGATGCCGAGCGGACGGCAGGACGCCGAAGACAGGCTGCGATTCATGAAGCTTCTGCCGGCCGCGCGATAGACCATCTTGCGGCTGTAGACGGGGACCTGGCGACAGAGGGAGAGATTACATACGAAGACGGCATGATTAGCTGTTCGGCTCTCCAGCTGGGCGAACTTGCATTGCGTACGAAAAATACAAAAGAGCGGCAGCGTTATACGGATGCCATGCTCAAACTTTTGAAAGGACACGATTGTCTGACCCAGCTTCGTGTGCCGGACGGAAGACGCCGCGGCGGCACGATGCGGTTCTGGGAGGCACAGTACGATGTGTTCATGCTGCCGAATATGATTTCTTCTCCACACGGCTGGAGCGCATGGCGTGCATACGCCACTTATTACGCCTACCTGCTGACCGGTGAGGAACGCTGGTTACGGGAAACCTTCGATGCTGCATCGGCTTTTGCGGCTCTGATAGACTACAAAAATGGAAATCTGAACTGGGCCTTTGTGGTGGATCCGTTCGTGCAGGCCCTGCAGGTGTGTGAACCCGACTCTTCGCATACTGCTGACGATGACACCTATGGCAATCCGCATCCTGAGGCTTATCCCAACCAGCGGCTTGTCGTGGGAGAGCAGTATGTGCCGATGATTGCCGACTGGCAGACCATTGTGTCGTCCGACAACGATGTGCACGAATGTTTCAAGTTCATAGCCGAGGCCGTGTTCACCAATGCCTTCGTGGTTGAACGCCCGGACGGAAGCATCGGAGCCTACAATTGCACTGCGGAGCGGCTGCATGACGGCGGACTGAAAGTCACCGCTTCCGAGCCTCAGATTGCAACATTATACACCAATTTGCTGTCCAGACACATAAATGTCAGCTTTGACGGCGAAGTAAAAAAGATAAACAACTGACTGTCCTTCATATATGAAAAGAATAACACTTCTCCTGCTGCTTTCTGTCATCTGTCTGCAGGCCAACTCTCGTGAATATCCGCTCAATTCTCCAGACGGGAAGATTTCCGTTTCCATCTCTGACAATCTCGATTATGCCGTGACATTCAAAGGCAAAGCCGTCTTCAGCGGTTCTGCCGCCATTGAACTCGAAAACGGCAGGAGTGTCTCTGTTGTGGGTTCTCCACAGAAGTCAGGCATCGACCATGTCATTCCCTCTCCTTTCTACCGCAACACATCAATTGAGGACCGTTGCAACAGCCTGATTTTCAAAGCTGGAAAGGATTGGAAAGTGGAGTTCCGCGCCTACGATGACGGTGTTGCATACCGTTGGATCTACACAGGGAAAGCCCCGGTGAAGATTGTCGATGAGAAAGTGTCGTTCAGGCTTTCGGATGATGCTACTATGACTGCGGGCTATATACGCGCCGACCGGTGCTCTGACATGGAGTCGCAGTTCTTCAGTTCATTCGAGAACGATTACGAGCAGTTGAAACTGTCTGAAATGAATCCCTCCCGTATGGTTTTTCTTCCTTTGGCGGCTGAGCCGGCAGAGGATGTCAAAATCCTTTTTACAGAGAGTGATCTGAGCTGCTATCCGGGGTTGTACCTGCTCGGAGGCAACGGGCTTGAACTTCAGGGAGTATTTCCGCGCCGGCCGTCGAAGGAGAGACTGGGCGGCTATATCAACATCCAGAGGATAGTCGAAGAGAGGGAGGACTGCATCGCAAGGCTTGACGGTCCCCGTAGCCTTCCGTGGCGCATCGCAATCATCGGTGACGAGGACAGGGATCTTGCAATGAGCCAGCTAAGCTACCAGCTGGCCTCTCCCTGCCGTATAAGCGACACTTCCTGGATAAAACCGGGCAAAGTGGCCTGGGACTGGTGGAACAACTGGAACATTTACGGAGTGGACTTTGAGGCTGGAGTGAACCAGAAGACATACGAATACTACATAGACTTCGCGGCTGAAAACGGCATCGAGTACGTGATTATGGATGACGGCTGGAGCGTGCCGGGCTGCGGGGAACTTTTCAGCGTCGTGCCCGAAATAGACATGCCGGGCATTGTGAAATATGCTGCAGACAAGGGTGTTGGCATAATTCTCTGGGCCGGATTCGCTCCTTTTGAAAAAGACCTTGAAGATGTCTGCCGCCATTATTCGGAAATGGGAGTCAAAGGATTCAAAGTCGATTTCTTCGACCGCAACGACCAGGTCGTGGAAGAGTTTGTGGACAGGGCTGCGGAGACTGCTGCCCGCTATCATCTCGTGCTCGACCTTCACGGCTTCCACATACCCGCCGGCATCAACAGGAAATGGCCCAATGTGCTCAACACTGAGGGCGTGAACGGTCTGGAACGCCTGAAAGGCTGTGACATAAGTCTCAATCAGGTGAAGTATGACACCTATATACCTTTCATACGTCAGGCAGCCGGTCCTATGGACTATACCCAGGGAGCAATGCTCAACGGTACGCGGGAAACCTACCGTGCGTGCAATTCCCGTCCGATGAGCCAGGGAACACGCTGTCACCAGCTCGGACTCTATCCGATACTGGATTCACCGCTCAACATGCTCTGCGACTCCCCGTCCAACTACATCCGGGAGCAGGAATGTACTGATTTCATCGCAGACATCCCGACCATATGGGACGAGACCATAATACTTGACGGCAGGATGGGCGAATACTGTGTGACGGCACGCCGCAGCGGTGACGACTGGTACATCGGAGGAATCACGGACTGGACTCCACGTGACATTGTCGTAGACCTGTCGTTTCTCCGGGAGGATACAAAATATGTCGCTGAATGGTATTTGGACGGGCCTAACGCTCATCGCCATGCATCCGATTACAGGCATATAACGGAATCCGCAGGCAAGTCACGCAAACTGCACATGGCGCTGGGAGGCGGATTCGCTGCCAAAATAAGCCCTATGACATGGGATAGGGCATATACTATGGCTGATGAAAAATTGTCAGAACTGACTCTTGATGAGAAAAAGGGATTCATGTTCGGCCACAGCACATTCTACTATTACGGAGTCCCTCATAAAGGTATTCCATATCTTTATGCAGCGGATGGCACACAGGGTGTGCATATAAGGCGGAATCTTCCTGACACGACATTGGTCAGGCAGCTCGACAGTTCGACGGCATTTCCGACAGCGGTGACCCTTGCAGCGACATTCAATCCTTCGCTTGCCTATGACTATGCCAGGGCCATTGGCGAGGAATGTCGTGCTGGCGGCATTGAAATTCTTCTCGGGCCCGGCGTGAATATGGCCAAGAATGCCCAGAACGGCCGCAACTACGAATATCTCGGGGAAGACCCGTACCTGTCGTCAGTCATGGCTTCCAATTATGTCAAGGGACTGCAGTCAACAGGTACGGCTGCCTGCATGAAGCATTTTGTGGGCAACGAAAGTGAACTGTACCGTCAGGGGGCAAACGCCCTGATTGACGAACGTGCGCTGCACGAAGTGTATATGGCACCGTTCCGGGCAGGCATAGATGCAGGGGCAGGCTATATTATGACAGGCTACAATCTTGTCAACGGCGAATGGGCGAGCCAGAGTACGTATGTCATCGACACCCTGCTCCGCCGCGATTTGGGTTTCAGGGGCAGCGTCATGTCCGACTGGGGCGGGACAAATGATTCCCGTAAAGTGATAGACAGTGGACAAAACACAATCTTTCCCGGAGACCGGAGGGAAAGGGAGGAAATGGAGAAACTGTTCGTTGCCGGCGCAGTGTCGGAAGAGGAGATAGACAGGATGATTCGCCCGGTAATCGCAACGGGGATATTCTACGGGTTTTATGACAGGCCAAAGTATAAGCCTGAACTGCTTGAAAACTATCAGGAACATGTGGAGGTCGCCTATCGCACGGCCGCCGAGGGCACAGTGCTGTTACGCAACAACGGCATACTTCCTCTTGCTGACGGCGGGAATATTCTCGTGACAGGACGCTTTCTTGACGGTGATCCGCGTCTTGACGGTTGGAATCCGACTTCCTGTGGCGATGTCGAGGGATACGACTGGCTGTCTCTGCGTCAAGCTCTCAGTGATAAGTTCGGTTCCGGAATCACATTCATTGACGAACCTACAGACGAGCAGCTTGAGGCAGCTGATGCCGTAATCGTGACTGTCGGGACGATTGACCTTGAGGCTGTGGAACGTCCGTTCGCGCTGCCGGAAAATGACGAGAGGCGTGCGATGCGTGCTGTGGCTCACAATGCAAACACCATAGTTCTGGTCATATCCGGTTCCGCTGTGAGGATGACTGGCTGGAACGACAAGTCGGCTGCAATACTCTATTGCTGGTATCCGGGACAAACCGGAATGAAAGCCGTGGCTGACATTCTTGCCGGTGATGTGAATCCGTCGGGTAAACTTCCCATGACAATTGACAGAGAATACAGCGAATCGCCGTCAGGCATCATCGCAAGTTGTTCCGGAGATTTGTATGAGCACTTGGGAGAACGCACTTACGGCTGTCCGAGGACCTACGATATACCATATCACGAGTCGGTGCTTGTGGGGCACCGGTGGTATGATGCCAAAGGAACGATTCCTCTGTATCCTTTCGGTCATGGACTGAGCTATACGACATTTTCGCTGTCAAAACCTGAAGTCAGGATGGACGGCGGGAAAATATACGTGAGTGTTGAAGTCCGGAACACAGGAGACCGTGAAGGCGCCCAGGTCGTGCAGCTCTATGTGGGGGAGGACAAGCCGACTGTGCTCCGTCCGCTCAAGGAACTGAAGGGAATGTCAAAACTCAGTCTCGTGCCGGGAATGAGCGGCACGGCCGTTTTTGAACTGAACGTCAGCGATTTGTCATATTGGGATGACGTCACTCACGACTGGCATCTCAATTCCGGAAAATACACGTTCTACATAGGGACTTCGTCTGCGGATATCATCTTAAAGAAATCTTTGACAATCAAATAAGGAGTATTCGCTTTTGAAGTTCATCTACATCGTTACAGCCAGCGGTCAAGCCACTCAAAGTAGCTGCGGTGCCAGTAGATGGCGTTCTGCGGTTTGAGAATCCAGTGGTTTTCGTCCGGGAATACTATGATTTCTGACGGGACTCCCATCATCTGGGCGCAGTTGAAGGCTGCCATGCCCTGGTCATACGGGACACGGAAATCGCTGCCGCCGTGGATGACGAGGAGAGGGGTGTGCCAGTTGTGGATGAGTTTGTGCGGAGAGTTGGCGTAGTGCCGGCGGGCTGTTGGGTTGCTGTCCCACGGTGCGCCTGTCCTGATGAAGCGTTTTTCTGTCTTGTGCGGGGCAAGCCGTGCGAGTATGTCGGCGTTTTCGGAAGTCACGGGAGTGAGTCCGTCAGCGGAAATAGCCACAAGTTCAGTGGGGAAGTCCATGCTCTGGTAAGGGGCATATACGGTCCCGTCAGCGATGTGGTAGGGGCTGCCGAAGTCGTAAAGCCAGTCTTCGGACGTGAGCCTTTCAATCTGTACGTCCAGATCAGCCTTGAATATGCCCTGTATGCCTTCAGCAAGAGAGTTGAACCAGATGTGCCTGCTGTCTTTGTCCCATACCGGGTCCGCCACGTTGTATTTGAAAGAGCCGCTGAGTTCCCTGACTTTTCCCACTGCACAGCTGCCGTCCTCCCCGATTGTGACGTCTGCCACCATAAGTCTTTGCTTGTCAGCTTCATAACCTTGCCGCTCCATGGATATCCAGCAGATTCTGCTGCCGTCAGGACTCCACACGGGATTGGTGTCGTAGCCTCCTCCCATTCCGAACTGAGAAGTTAAGCCCGGCCGCGCCGATGGTACTGCACTACCATGTGGAAGAGTAGGTCGTCGCCACGCTTCGAGAACCTCGATTGATGAAAATCAGTCGAGGTTCTTTTTTTTCAGCGACAACGAAAGGCGCTTAAGCGCCGTGCGCAGCGCAACGAAGCTCTCAGCAATTAGAAATACTTTTTACATGTTTAGTTGCCTGTTTCAAAATAAGTAGTTATTTTTGTACTGCAAAAATGGTCGAATGGTTCAATAGTATTTGCATTAAGTATTGGGGCTATGGTAATAAAGCGAGACAGATATCTGAATGAGTTGCTGAGCAAACGATGGAACGGGAGGGTGAAAATAATCACGGGCATCAGACGCTGTGGCAAATCATTTCTCCTTTCAACTTTGTATAAGGACTACCTTAAAGATGAGGGAGTCCCTGAAGATTGTTTTGTGGAAATTTCCCTTGACAGGAAGGCTTATGTCAAGTTTAGGAATCCCAATGAACTATATGACTATGTGCTAAGCCAAACGCAAGATGAGAGCAAGCGATATTATGTTTTTATCGATGAGATTCAGCTGTCATTCAAGGTGAAGAATGAGGACGTGGATGAGAACTTGATTCCTGACGAGGATAAAGACATGCTCTATACAACATTCTATGACATTCTTAACGACTTGATGGCAAGGAGCAACCTGGATGTGTATGTAACAGGTTCCAATTCAAAGATGCTCTCAAAGGACATCGTTACGAATTTTCGTGATCGTGGGACGGAAGTCAAGGTATATCCCTTGTCTTTCAAAGAATATTATGATGTGTCGGGCTTGGAGAAGGCTGATGCCTTGGAAGAATATCTGACCTATGGTGGCATGCCGCTGGCAGTCACCGAGAAAGATGAATCTGAAAAACGCAAGTATCTGGCAGATCTCCATAAGAATGTGTACATCAAGGATATTGTGGAACGTTACAAGCTAAAGGACGATGAGGTACTTGATGCGTTGATTAACTCACTGTCATCGGCAGTAGGGTCGCTTACCAATCCGCATAACCTCGCCAATGCCGCAGGTACGCTAATGAGACGCAGTACCTCCGACCACACCATCAAGAACTATCTGGACTATCTGCAAGATGCCTATCTGTTTGTTGCTGCCAAGCGTTATGACGTGAAAGGGAAACGCTATTTCGAGAATACCCAGAAGTTCTATTCGATGGATCTGGGACTGAGAAATGCCAAGTTGAATTTCCGCCAGCAAGAGAAAAGCCATTTGATGGAAAACATGATTTATCTTGAATTGATACGTCGGGGGTATAGTGTGGATGTTGGAGTTGTGGAGCTTACTCGTGTCAATGAACAAGGTAAGAAACAACAGTCACAATATGAGATAGATTTTATCGTCAATACTGGCAAAGAAAAAATCTACATCCAATCAGCCTTGAATGTAGATACGGAGGATAAGAAGAACCAGGAGACGTTCTCATTAAAGAACTCGGGCGATTTCTTCCAAAAGATTGTGATTGTGGATGGAAACACAAAACTATGGAGGGATGATGACGGCATTGTGTATGTCGGTGTCATTCCCTTCCTGCTTGAAGATTCCGGACTGGGTTTCTAAAGATTCATTATTATGATTTTTAGGCGCTTAAGTGCCGTGCGCAGCGCAACGAAGCTCAGGCCTGTGGGATTGTTTTCCGCGTAGCGCTTTTTATTGTATATTATGTCTTTCCGGAAATTTTTAATACCTTTGCAGGTCCTGGGTAATCTATGATCATAAATAACCTCATAAACAACTCTCATGTCTTGAGAGAACCTGTGCAAAATCAGTTCGGGGGGATAATAATTTAATAAACAATGTTTTATATGGGAGAGGCAACATCGTGAATGATGCCGCCTGCTTTTGTGTGCACCATCTGCTGCTAATCAATTAAAATTTACCATAGTATGAAAGTATCAAAGTTTACATTTCTAATCCTTACCGGATTATTCTTGACGTTCTCCTGCGTCAGTCAGGACGACATTCAAAACCTCCAAAACCAGATAGACCATATCTATAACAATGAAATCAATCCGCTAAGCAAGCAGTTAACTTCCATTAAATCCTCATTGACAGATTTGCAAAAAGCAGACGAGGGTTTGAAAACCTACATTGACAAGCTCACCGAGACATCCAAAGAACTTGACAAGGCAATCAAGGATAATGATTCCAAATTTGAAGCCGCCAAAGCCGAGTTCGACAAGGCGATTGCCGATGCAAAAGCAGATGCAGCTGCCGACAACACAAAACTCAAAAATGACCTTGTAAACTCTATTGAGGCAGCAAAATCGGATGTTCTTGCGCAGCTTTCCGCCGCACGCACCGAATTGCAGAATCAGGTGGACAATATCAATGATGCCATAACCACATTGAAGGCGAAGGACACTGAACTGGAGGGCAAGATTGCCGACCTGCGGACTTATGTCGATAATCAGACTACAGGCGTAAAAGATTGGGCATCAACCACCTTCGTAACATTGGAACAATATAATTCCACGGCCTCTACCGTCACTTCCATCCAGCAGACCATTGACGGACTGAATCAGCAGTTGACCGACATTGACGACAAGATCAAGACCTCCGTCACTACTGAAATCGAGACCGCATTGGAACCGATAAAGTCGAATATTGCAAGTGATGTGACGGCCGCTGTATCCGAGGGTTATACCACCGCCATCGCGAATGCCAAATCTGAAATCGAGGCAGCTTATACCCAGACTATTGCAGATGCCATTTCTGCTTTGGAAACATCCTTGAAATCTTGGGTGAACGAAAAACTCGCGGGCTATTACACTGTTGCCCAGACAGATGCGAAACTTTCCGCTCTGAAGAGCAATCTTGAATCTCAGCTCGCAGGGCAGAAGTCATATCTGGAAAATCTCATCAGCGAACTTGAGACACAGATGGAAAGTAAAATCAGTGCCAATTCGGTTCTTGTGGAGACTTTGCGGAACGACGTCACCACGCTTCAGGACAATGTCTCCAAGAATGCCACCGCCATTGCCGACAATTCAACAAAGATTGCGGACAATGCAAAATCTATCGGCAATAACGCTTCTGCTATCAGTGCAAACTCAACGAAAGTCAATAAACTGGAGTCTGACATCACGAAGCTTGAGTCTGAGATGAATTCAAAAATCGATGCTCTCCAAAATAAGACAGACAGCAATAAAGACAGCATTGACGGGATTAATTCTGAAATTGAGTCAATCAGGTCAGATTACGCATCGAAAATCTCGACTCTCAAAACTGAAGTGACTCAACTGATATCCGCCAATTCCGGACTGATTAAGACGAATAAAACTGCCATTGAAGAAAATTCTGCCGCCATCAATAAGAACAAGACAGCCATCGCGGAACTGAAATCATCTACGGATGCCGCCATTGCTGAGAACGCATCAAAGATTGCTGTCAACGCACAGGGTATTGCGGACAATGCCCAACTAATCGCGAACAATGCTTCCGCCATCAACAACAATGCATCAGCCATTGCTGACAATGCAGCCGACATTGCCAAGCTCCGTTCCGACCTGGAGACTGCCAAAACTGATCTTACCGCCGCATACAAGGCAGCGATCAAGGAGGCTATCGAGACTTCCGAAGGCAAGATTACTGCGCAGATTGCGGAGGAAGTAAACACTATCAATGCGAAGATAGCGTCCGAGGTGGCTGCGGTCAATTCCACCATTGAGGCCCTCACCAAGAGGGTAGCGACCTGCGAGAAGGACATCAAGAGCATCAAGTCGCAGATTTATGCCATCCAGAATGACATCGAGGATATCCAGGAGCAGATTACGGCCATCCTCGCCAGAATCCATTCAATCGCCTACGTGCCGCAATATTCTGACGGCAAGGCGGTCATGACCTTTACGAATAACGGTACCATAACTCCCGGCACTGCCACCTTCGACTTCGAACTGAAACCGGCATCCACAGCCGCCGAAGTGGCCGCCGTATGGCAGACAGCTCTCTCAATGTCAGCCGTTTATACCATCACCAAGGCTGCTCCTGAAACAGTTTCGCTTACAGTGGAAAGTGTTTCTGCCGAGAACGGCTTCCTCAGCGTAACCGTCAGTGGACGAAATCTCAAGGATGCATATTTCCAGAATAAATGTTCGGCCAATGTCCGGCTCAGCATCTCTGACGGCAACAATGACCTCACTTCCGAGTATATCCAGATGGTTCCTTGGACTCGTGATGTCATCAGTTTTGCCGACCCTAAATTCAAGGCATATTGTGTCGAGAATTTCGATACGGACGGTGACGGCGAGATTTCCGAAGACGAAGCCAAGGCGGTGACTGCCATCGACGCTTCATTGCTCGGACTTACTTCTCTCGTGGGAATTGAGTACTTCAGCAACCTCGAAACTATTGACGTTAGTCTCAATAAACTTACATCCCTCGACCTCAGCCATTCTCCGAAACTGACCGGAATCCATGTGAACGGGAACAATCTCCAGAAACTCGGACTCAGCGGCCTCTCGGCTCTTCAGACCCTTGATTGTTCGGCAAACAAGCTCAACAGCATTGATGTCAGCGAGTCGCCGGAATTGAAGCAGTTCATCTGCTCGAACAACAATTTGGGTACGCTCAATCTCAAGAACAACAAGGCCCTTATCGACCTTCAATGTTCTTCCAACAATCTGACGGCGCTTGACCTCAGGAACAATACCGCGCTTGAAGTCCTGTATTGTCGCAAGAACAGTCTTATATCATTGAACGTCACCGGTTTGCCGGCATTGAAAGAACTCGATTGCTCTAACACCGGCATCACCGCATTGAACCTTTACAAGAACACTCTCCTGGAGAATCTCTATTGCTCTTCGAACAATCTGACGAGTCTCGGGATGACCGCGAATACGGCATTGCTCACGTTGGATTGCAGCAAGAATGCCCTGACGGCTCTCGACCTGTCGAAGAACACTCTTCTGGAGACCGTGAATTGCTCATCCAACAAACTTACGAGCCTGGATGTGAGCGGTAATTCCGCTCTGGTCAGCGTGACTTGTGACGGAAATGCGGAGATGGCGAAACTTTGGGTGAAGGATACCGCTCAGGAGACTGCGCTCACCATCAAGAAGGAGGATCTCACGGCCATTTCGTACAATGCCGGCATTACAGCCCTTGCGCTCGGCTACAACACCGGTCTTGAAACACTTGAGGCATCCAATACCGCCTTGACGGATATAGACCTGTCCAATAACTTGGAAATCAAGAAACTGAATCTAGCAGGGTGCAGTAGCATGCATATTTTGGACGTGACGAAGAATGTGGCATTGGTGACACTCACTATTAATGGATGTCCAATAACATCATTAAAGACCATAAAATCACTTCCTATTATTGGACAATATGTTGTTCCAGATGGCGTGCTGGGAGTAGTATTCTATAGTACCGATTCTGTTGTTAAGATTGTTTCTAAGGATGAAACTAGAGCGAAATGGTCACCTTCTGATAATATAACAGGAGCAACTAGCAATACCGATGGCGTTGAAAATACTAATAAAATAGTTGCGGACTCACCAGCAGCCCAATGGTGTCGTGCTAAGGGCTCAGCATGGTATTTGCCAGCCATAGATGAACTGAAGGCAGTATATAATAATAAGTCTAAACTGAATGCGACACTATCTTCTCCGTCAGTTGGAGGCACTCAGCTCGGGACAAATTATTACGGATCAGATTATTATTGGTCTTCTACTGAGGCCGATAATTCTATAGTGTTATGCGTCTATTTCGGTGACGGTAGTTCGCGCTATCTCAATAAGAGTCAAGCCGAGTATGTCCGTGCTGTGCGAGCTCTATAATTCACTATTTAACTATTTGTCAATTTCTCGGCAGTCGCCGTGCGGCTGCCGAATTATCCGATTGCGTAAATTTTTATTGTAACAGAATTCTTTTATTTATGAGTAAAAAAATTATGCCGGTTAATGTTAATGCTTTGTCATTCACTGTCAAGCAGCAGGACTTTAATAATATTGTGGCGGCTCGTCAAACTGTATTGCCTCAGTATGTTCAGCAAGAAAACGCGTTATCATTGCTGTTTACCCAAAAATCTACTTTTTCATTTCCAGAAATTCTATTGAAAGCAGCAGTGCTCAATAGTTTTTATTCCACTGGAATCCGAGATGTATATACTGTTGTTTCTCACATATATAGTTTGTGTCAAAATCATTCTTTGAAATCGCTTTTAGCGAATGGCGATATACAAGCGGTGCAGTTGATGAAGTGCGTCGGCCATAGCGGAAAGAATATCAATCATATGTCTTTTGCGAGCAAATATGCCAATTTTGAGAATCCTGGTGGCTTTCCGATTATGGATAATCTGGTAGTCGAAGTGTTTGCCAATTTGAGGAGTAAGTCTTTCTTTAAGAAGAATAAACATTTTTCTAAGAAAACTTTGAAAACAAATTATGCGCTATTCAAGTCTGTGTACGATGAGTTTATTCAACTGTCGGGAATGGACAAACTCTCTGATGCAAACGGTAATCCGCTGACCTATAAAGATATTGATCGTTATCTGTGGATAATAAAAAAGGTCCAGTATGCTAAAAAGGGAATAAATGCGGCAAAGGTGCAACTCAATGTACCTGCGGTATCTCTTATCCAGAGTAGCCCTATTTACATTTATGGCTGACAGTCCCGCCGTCAATGTCCCCGTTTAATTGAAGCCTGGGCGGTGGTGGGGTCGCCGGAGGCATGGTCGCCCATGACCTTGTGAATGGGTGTCAGGCGCCAGCCTGACGGGATGAGCGAAGCGAACCTCCGGCGGCCCCACCACCGACCGGGCGCATAAAAAACCGATTTCTTTTAATTAACCTTGAAAAGGTGTATTTTTGCAGTGTCCCTTAACCTTGAAAAGGTGTGAATAGACCCATATGATAGTCTCGAAAAGGTGAAATATGTTAACGTGAATGTACGTTAAGTTACTGGATAATAATTTATTACAATGTTTCATTGGCGATGTACATCAGCATCCTGCGCAATTCTTGCTACTCCAGCAGTTTTTGCCTAACTTTGGAATTCTTTAAGCATACGAAACATGAAACGTCTGGTAACCACTTTTTTAATACTTCTTGTTTCGCTCAGCGCCTTTGCCGGTAGCGGAAAAACATATACACTCTCGGATTACGAAAAACTTGAGATTCAAATCCCGATGCGTGACGGAGTCAAACTTTTCACCTCCGTATATCAGCCAAAAGAGGCGCATCCCGATTCTCCAATCATCATCACCCGCACTCCTTATGGCGTAGGGCCTTACGGTGAGGGTTTCAGGCGCGACCTCTACGAAGACCGCTCCTGGTCAAACTTCGTAAAGGCCGGTTATGTCATTGTATTTCAGGATGTACGAGGGCGCTACCTGAGTGAGGGCAACTTTACTAACATCCCTCCACTCTACAGTTTGCTCGAACAACAGAGACGACTCAGCAAAAAACGCCGCGAGAAACTCCCCGAAGTCATTGTCGATGAGGCAACTGACACATACGACACTGTCGAGTGGCTTGTCGGTCATCTTGAGTCAAATTCCCGCGTTGGTTTCGTTGGTGTTTCCTACCCTGGCTACTATGCAACCATCGCAGCACTATGCGCCCACCCGGCCATTGTCGCAGTCTCCCCTCAGGCGCCGGTTTTCGACTGGTTTGTCGGTGACGATTATCATAGAAACGGAGTTCTTGCACTTGCTGCCGCATACAAATTCAGCAACGGATTTATGCGTCCGGCAAAATCTCCTTTCACCACGGATCCAGCCTCTCCCAAACTCGGCTATAGCGACGAATACGAATATTTCAGCAATTTCTACTCCGCTTCAGAACTCTCTCCTACTTTCGGCGGCACAATCCCGTTTTGGAATGATGTCATCGAACATCCCGATTACGATGAATTTTGGAGGGAAAGCTGCGTCGGCCATTATGTGAGGGAGGTAAAACCTGCGATTCTTGTTGTCGGCGGCACTGTCGATGCGGAAGATTGCTACGGAGCATTCCAGACCTACCGGGCAATCAAGGAAAAATCCCCCAAGACCGAGCTCTACTTCGCACTTGCTCCTTGGTCTCACGGGGCTTGGAGAAACCGTTCCTATGAAAGCCTTGGGAAAATGTGGGCGGGTTCGGACATATCCTCCTACTTTCTCGATGAAATTGAATATCCTTTCTTCCGTCACTATCTTGAGGGAGAGGGAGATGCACCGGCGAAGGTGAGCCTTCGTCCTTACGCCTCGTCCACCTGGCAGTTCCAGGAGAACTGGCCTTCCAAAACGATGAAGAAAGTTCCCTTCTATCTTGCGCAGGGCTACAGCAAAAAACGTTCGGACAACCCGGGCAGCCTCCAGCGCAATATATCCCCAAAAGAGAGAATCAGCTACAGCTCCTACATCTCCGATCCTCTCAACCCCGTTCCATATATGAATCCCGAGGAGAAATACTCCTACAAACTCTTTATGGCATCAGACCAGTCTTTTGCGTCTAAACGTGAGGATGTCATCTGTTTCAACGGCATCCGTCAGTCCGAAACCTTGAAGCTTGAAGGACCGGTGAGAGCGGTGCTTTATATGAGCGCCAATGCCGAAGATGTCGATTTGATAGTCAAACTCATAGACGAGGGCCCGGATATGATGCCGGGCGAAAACCACGGAAATTCCCAATTGCTCATCCGTTCGCAGGTGGTTCGTGCAAGGTTCCGTAACAGCCTTTCGGTTCCTCGAAAACTCACTCCCGGCGATGTGAACCGGCTCGAAATCCTTTTTGACGACATTGCCCACCACATAAGGCCAGGCCATCGTCTCGTGCTTCAGATTCAGAGCAGCCTCTTCCCTCTGCTGGACCGCAATCCGCAGACTTGGCTGGACAATCCCTACTATGCTAAAAAAGAAGACTTCAAGGAGTGCGAGGTCAAAATCTATCACGACCGCATCCGCCGTTCTGTAATCTACCTCCCTATTGTGGAATAATATGGGAGGTCCGCAACAGCTACAATGTCTCCCGGACGTTGTAGCTGTTGCGTTCGCTGCTGTTTCGGGAAATCATCTCGCAGATAAAACCGGCGAGGAACATTTGCACGCCGATAATCAGCGCCACCAGCGCGAGATAGAATAGCGGCTGGTCGGTCACCGGTCTGAAAACCTCGTTGTGGGCCTGCTGAACCAGTTTTTCGATAATCACCCAGAGCGCAATCACCCCTCCGATAAAGAATGTCGTGAGCCCCGTGAATCCGAAGAAATGCATCGGCTTTTTCCCGAATGTGCTCAGGAACCATAGCGACAGCAGGTCGAGAAATCCGTTCACAAAGCGGTTCAGTCCGAATTTGCTCTTTCCGTATTTACGCTTTTGGTGGTGCACAGGCTTTTCGGTGATTCTTGTATATCCCGCATTTTTCGCAAGATAAGGAATATATCTGTGCATCTCCCCATAGACCTCGATGCTCTTTACGACCTCGTTCTTGTATGCCTTGAGTCCGCAGTTCATATCGTGAAGGCGTATCCCCGTAATTTTGCGTGCGGTGGCATTGTAGAGTTTGGAAGGGATGTTTTTAGTCAGTTTGTTGTCTTGGCGATGCTGTTTCCATCCCGAAACAATGTCCCAACCGTCCTCGACAATCATTCTGTACATTTCGGGGATTTCTTCCGGCGAGTCCTGAAGGTCCGCATCCATCGTCACCACGACTCTTCCCTCCGCAGCCTTGAATCCGCAGTATAGCGCCGCCGATTTCCCATAGTTCCGTCTGAAAGATATTCCTCTGATGTTGCTGTCTTTCCCCGCAAGCTTCTGAATCACAGCCCACGAGCCATCGGTACTTCCGTCATCGATCATTATGATCTCATATTTCCAGCCCTGCTTTTCCAAGACAGAATGTATCCAATCGATGAGTTCAGGAAGAGACTCCTCCTCATTGAAAATGGATATGACGATGGACAGGTCCTTTGCGTATTCTTTCATGGCTATTGTTCTTCAATGTCGGATGAGTTTTCTTCCTTGTTGTGAAATCCTGCGAACGGATCGGTCTTCGGGATATATCTTGACAGAATCGACGAGAGAATCGTTCCGTAGAGGAAGCAGTAGATGAAGTTCGAGAAGAACGATATCATCGGCATATTGTCCTTGAAATTCTCTATTATCGTCAGTGAATTGGAGTCGAGCATTGACGAGTACTGGCTCAGGGCGATGTTGAACGCCTGTTCGATGGCGTCAGGGTTGATATAGAGCACGTCGGCAAGGTTTGCGGCCGAAAATATCAGTGCCGAGAACAGCGATGCGAACACTCCGAGCCTGAGGGTCTGTCCGTGCTGCACCCCGTCGTATGAGTCCACGAGACTCTGCATGAAAGCCTTCAGAATGTATATGCATCCCACGAACTTTGCAATCCACAGGAGAGTCGTGATGAGACTGACCGCGACGGAAGATGATATTAGTTGTGGAAGATATTGTACAGCAAACAGATATGCCGTTGATGCCGCTCCGAGGGCAAGTCCCGCGACTGCCGCGCGGTTAAGCAGTGCTCCGGATGGTATGTTATCGTTCATAATCTTGTCATTTATTCTATTCAGGTGTGCAAAGATAGAAAAAAATTCCTACCTTTGTCCGCTTATTTTGAACAAGGTGCCGTGTTTGTAGACGGCGAAGTTAAATTCAAGCTCTGCAGCAGTTTCTTTTGTGTTGAAGCGGTGGAGCAAAAAACAGTAAGATTATGATTAACATCACATTTCCCGACGGTAGCGTGAAACCCTTTGAAAAAGGTGTCACCGGTTATCAGATTGCGGAGGGCATAAGCCCGAGGCTCGCATCAGAAGTTTTGGCAATGACCGTGAAGACGGCAGACGACGACACAGCAGGGAAAGGTACGTTATATGACCTCGATCGTCCGATAAACGAGGATTGTGCGATCACATTCCACAAATGGGATGACGATGAGGCGAAACATGTGTTCTGGCACTCCTCCTCACATCTTTTGGCACAAGCGCTTGAGGCTCTCTATCCCGGGGTCAAGTTCGGCATCGGACCGGCGATCGAGAATGGTTTCTACTACGATGTGGACCTTCAGGGACGTCAGATTACCGAGGCAGACCTCAAGGCCATCGAGGATAAAATGATGGAGTTCGCTCGCACGAAGGAAGCTTTTGTCAGAAAGGAAGTTTCCAAAGAAGAGGCGCTCAAGACTTTCACCGAAAAGGGTGACGAATATAAGGTCGAACTCATCGGGGAACTTGAGGACGGTCACATTTCATTCTACACCAACGGCAGCTTTACGGACCTTTGCCGCGGACCTCATTTGAGGGACACATCGGTTATCAAGGCCGTGAAACTCACTGCAATAGCCGGTGCCTACTGGCGCGGCGACCAAAACCGTCAGCAGCTCACCCGAATCTACGGAATATCTTTCCCGAAAAAGTCGATGCTCGACGAGTATCTCGCCCTTATGGAAGAGGCCAAGAAGCGTGATCACAGAAAGATAGGCAAGGAGATGGAGCTTTTCACATTCTCATCTAAAGTCGGAATGGGACTACCTCTTTGGCTGCCGAAGGGCGCCGACCTGCGTTCTCGTCTTGAGGAGTTCTTGAAGAAGATCCAGAAGTCCTATGGCTACCTTCCGGTCATCACTCCTCACATCGGAAATAAGGAACTCTATGTGACTTCAGGTCACTATGCAAAATATGGTAAGGACTCGTTTCAGCCGATTCACACCCCACAGGAGGGTGAGGAATATCTGCTCAAGCCGATGAATTGTCCTCACCACTGCGAGATTTACCGCAGCAAGCCGCGTTCATACAAGGACCTGCCTCTGCGTTTCGCGGAGTTCGGCACCGTTTACCGCTACGAGCAGAGCGGTGAGCTTCACGGACTTACCCGTGTCCGCTGCTTCACTCAGGACGACGCCCACCTCTTCGTGCGTCCGGACCAACTCAAGGAAGAGTTCGAGAAGGTCATAGACATTATTCTCTATGTGTTCAAGACCTTGAACTTCAAAGAGTACACCGCTCAGATTTCACTTCGTGACCCGAAGAATCCGTCCAAGTACATCGGCTCTGACGAGAATTGGGCGAAGGCCGAGTCAGCCATCATCGAGGCTTCTAAGGAAAAGGGTCTTCCGACCGTCGTCGAGCTCGGAGAAGCCGCATTCTACGGTCCTAAACTCGACTTCATGGTAAAGGACGCCATCGGAAGAAAGTGGCAGCTCGGAACGATTCAGGTAGATTACAACCTTCCTGAGCGCTTCGGACTCGAATATGTCGGGGCTGACGGACAAAAACACCGTCCGGTGATGATTCATCGTGCGCCATTCGGGTCTCTCGAACGTTTTGTGGCAGTGCTTCTTGAGCACACGGCCGGCAAACTTCCTCTGTGGCTGACTCCAGATCAGGTGAATATCGTTCCTGTGAGCGAAAAATTCGCGGATTATGCAAAAAAAGTTTGCAGTTTGATGAATAATTCCGATATTCGCGCTTCAATAGACGATCGTAATGAGACGCTCGGCAAGAGAATCCGTGAGTCAGAGCTCAAAAGGATTCCTTTCCTTGTCATCGTAGGTGAGAAGGAAGCAGCCGAGGGACATGTTTCAGTGCGCCGTCAGGGTGGAAAAGACGAGGGCTCAATGTCAGTTGAGGACTTCATTACATTGGTAAGCAATGAGGTGAAGGCACAACTGGCCTGACCTCATGAAATATTATTAACAACTTATTTTTTAGGAGGATAATTTTATCGCAGCACCATTTAAACCGAAGCCGCGCCCGCAAGGTCCAAGACCACAGCAGGGCCGTCCTGTTCAGAATCAGAAAAAGGACGAAGGCAGCCTGAGAATCAATAACGAGATCAGAGTACCGCAGGTAAGACTCGTTGGGGACAATATCCCTGAACCAGGAATTTACCCTACGTCAAAAGCACTCAAACTCGCTGATGAACTCGAACTTGACCTGGTGGAGATAAGTGCAAAAGCGGATCCTCCGGTGTGCAAGATTATTGACTACCAGAAATATCTCTATCAGCAGAAGAAAAAGGCCAAGGAGATGAAGTCGAATGCGGCTAAGGTGGTCATAAAGGAAATCAGGTTCGGTCCGAACACGGACGAGCATGACTTCCAGTTCAAGCTCAAGCATGCGCAGGAGTTCCTGCAGGAAGGCTCGAAGGTCAAGTCTTCAGTCTTCTTCAAGGGACGCTCCATCATCTACGCGGAGCAGGGAGAGAAACTTCTCCTTCGTTTCGCTCTGGAACTTGAGGAGTACGGACGTGCCGAGCAGATGCCGAAGCTTGAGGGCAAGAGGATGATCATGATGATCGCACCGATTGCAAAGAAGAAATAGTGATTTCTTCAACAGTTTGAATATCCGTGAAGGATACTATATTATTATTAACAAGTTAAATGATTTAACTATGCCAAAAATCAAGACCAACTCCGGTTCAAAAAAGCGTTTTACGCTTACCGGAACGGGAAAAATCAAGAGGAAGCATGCCTTCAAGAGCCACATCCTCACCAAGAAGACCAAGAAGCAGAAGAGAAATCTGACTCACATCGGACTCGTTGCAGCTCCGGACCAGAAGAGAGTCAAGGCTTTATTGGGATTGTAATCATTACTTATTATGTTAAACTTGGATTGCAGTATAAAAGCTCCTGAAAGATTGGACACTGCCTCCATAAAACAGTTAAATTATGCCAAGATCGGTAAACTCAGTAGCCTCAAGGGCTCGCCGCAAAAAGATTCTCAAGAGAACCCGCGGTAACTTTCTGTCAAGAAAAAATGTCTGGACGGTAGCGAAGAACACCTACGAGAAAGGTTTGACTTACGCCTATCGTGACCGCAAGAACAAGAAACGCGAATTCCGCGCACTTTGGATTCAGAGAATCAACGCTGCCGCACGTCAGTACGGTATGACTTACTCTCAGTTTATGGGTAAGATTGCAAAGCAGAACATTGGTCTCAACCGCAAGGTTCTTGCTGACCTCGCCATGAATAATCCGAAGGCTTTCGAAGCAATCGTCAACTCTGTAAAATAGTCTGATGATATGAGCCTGAAGGAATTCTTCCACAACCGTTGGGTGAAGTTCGGTTTCTGGGCTTTACTCTATATCTTGTGGGTGATATGGCTCGGAAATTATTGGTGGCTTTTCGGCCTTGCCATCCTTTTTGACCTCTGCGTCACCAAAAAAGTCAAATGGCTTTTCTGGAAAAAAGAATACAAGGAAGGAGAAAAACATAATGCGGCTCTCGATTGGCTCGACGCCATCATCTTCGCCGTCATTGTCGTGACGTTCATCAATATTTTCTTTTTTCAGGCATTCAAGATTCCTTCATCCTCAATGGAAAGTACTCTGTACACCGGAGACCACCTTTTTGTGAGCAAACTCGCTTATGGCCCCCGGATGCCCGAGACTCCGCTGACAATTCCTTTCACTCACAACACAATAGGCGGCAAGGAATCCTATTCCGAACTGATTCATTGCAAATACAAGAGACTCAAAGGGTTTGGCAGTGTCAAAAGAGGCGATTGCGTAGTTTTCGGTTTCCCGAACGGTGATTCAGTCCTTGTCAAAGCTCCGGCAGACGACTATTATATGCTCTGCCGAATGTATGGAAGGGACTTCACCACAAGAAATTACGGACCTGTGAAGGTTCGGCCTTCCGACAAGAAGGACCATTATGTCAAGAGGTGCGTTGCTGTTGCAGGTGACACTCTCAGCATCAGAGAAGGCGTGGTTTACGTCAATTCTGAAATGGCACCGGTTCTTCCCGGTATGCAGAATAGCTACACGGTCGTAACAACAGGACAGAAACTCAATCCGCGCAGTCTTGAGAGACTCGGACTTAACAAGGCTGAACTTTGGTTTGATCAAAGTCTCCCCGGTTACCCGGCAATGCCGCTTACGGATGAGATGCTGAAAGAACTCAAGAGTTTCTCAAGCGTCGTTTCCATAGAGCCGAACATCGACAACTATCCTCCGGACTATCCGGATTCGTGGAAGACCATCTTCCCGTTCTCGGAAAACTTCGAATGGACCAGGGACAATTTCGGACCGCTGTGGATTCCGCAGAAAGGCGTGACGGTGAAGCTGAACCTCGAAAATCTCCCTCTTTATGAAAGGATCATTACCTCGTATGAGGGAAATGAACTCTCTGTGGAAGACGACGGGACGATAAGGATCAACGGAGAAACGGTTACGGAATATACTTTCCGACAGGATTATTACTTTATGATGGGAGACAACAGGCACAACTCTCTCGACTCGCGTTATTGGGGATTCGTTCCCGAAGACCACATAGTCGGAAAGCCTGCGCTTATATGGCTCTCAATCGACGGAAACAGGAAGTTTCCGGGAAACATTAGATGGCGGAGATTCTTCAAAATCGTCTAAACACTTGCAATTTAGCATTTTTTACACGATATTTGCAGCCCGCAAAAATTTGATAATATTAAAAAGTATATAAAATGGCAAAGGTTTGTCAAGTTACAGGAAGAAAGAGAATGGTCGGCAATAATGTCGCTCACTCCAAACTGCGCACTAAGCGCGTGTTCGCCCTGAACCTCAAGACCAAGAAGTTCTGGTCAGAGGAAGAGCAGAGGTTCGTCACCCTCAAGGTGTCCTGCAAGGGTATGAGGCATATCGAGAAGAATGGTCTCGACGCTACTATCAGAGAAGCTCAGAAGAAAGGATTTATTAACCTTGTTTAATTGTTTTTTGAATTATGGCAAAGAAAGCTAAAGGTAACAGGGTGCAAGTCATCCTTGAGTGCACAGAGCAGAGAGAAAGCGGTGTACCGGGTATCTCAAGATACATTACTACAAAGAACAAGAAGAACACGACTCAGCGTCTTGAGAGGATGAAGTACAATCCTTTCCTCAAGAAAGTTACGCTTCACCGTGAGATTAAATAACGAAGGAGGATTAAACTATGGCAAAGAAATCGGTCGCAACCTTCGCTGCCGGCAAAGGCGGTAAGAAAATGGTTAAGTGCATCCGTATGGACAAGTCTCCGAAGACTGGCGCTTATGCTTTCAACGAACTTCTCGTTGAGGATTCTCAGGTTAAGGAATTTTTCGCAAAGAAATAGTCCTGAAAGAAGTAAGTCAGACGCCCGTCAAAGGGTGATATGATAGGATTGAAGACTGACCCGAAGGTCCGAAGGATGGTGAACAAAATACTTTTTGGTCACCATCCTTTTTGGGTATATGAAAACTTGGTTTTCCCACGTTTAAGTCACGAATCACATTTGACGAAGTTCGCTAAATTCATTATATTTGCAAGTTTGAAAACGAATCATCAGGCTTATGGGCATTTTTGACAAGGGAGTAAAGAACACGAATAGGAGTTTCTTCGACAAGCTTTCGAGGGCTATAGTCGGAAAGTCCCGCGTTGACGACGGCATACTGGACGCCATGGAGGAGGCTCTGGTGGAGACGGATATGGGCGTAGACACAACCTTGAAGATTATCGACAACCTTGAGGAGCGTGTCAGCCGGGACAGGTATGTTTCCCTTAAAGAGCTTACAGAGATGCTTAGGGATGAGATTTCCAAGCTTCTTGACGTTGACGGGGCACCTGTTTCTGACGGACGCCCGGATCTCGAGCGGATGATAGACACAACCAAGAAGCCGTATGTCATTCTCGTCGTGGGTGTGAACGGTGTCGGCAAAACGACTACTATCGGAAAGATTGCCGCTAAACTCGCCGCTTCCGGGAAAAAGGTCGTGCTCGGGGCCGCGGATACGTTCAGGGCCGCTGCCGTTGACCAGCTTGTGATTTGGTCGCAGCGGGCCGGGGTTGACATCGTGCGTCAGGAGATGGGCTCGGATCCGGCTTCGGTTGCCTACGACGCGGTGAAGTCGGCCGTGGCAAAGTTTGCCGATGCCGTGATAATTGACACTGCCGGACGTCTTCACAACAGAATTGACCTGATGAACGAGCTGACCAAGATCCGTAACGTGATTTCAAAGGTTGTCCCGGATGCTCCTCATGAGGTCCTGCTTGTGCTTGACGCCTCCACCGGCCAGAATGCTTTCCAGCAGGCAAAGGAATTCTCCCGTGCGACGAAGGTCACTGCCCTGGCGTTGACAAAGTTGGACGGCTCGGCGAAGGGCGGAGTCGTGGTCGGCATCGTCGATCAGCTCGGGGTCCCGCTTAAGTATATCGGAATCGGTGAGGGGGTTGATGACTTGAAATTGTTCGACAGAAAGGAATTTGCGGAGTCGCTGTTCGACATATCATCGATAAAGTGAGCCGGCAGAGGATAAAAAATGAAAAAAATAAACTGATATGACTGTTTCGTATAATTGGCTGAAGGATTACATCAAGTGCAGTCTTTCACCGGAAGAGGTTGCTGCAGCGCTTACTTCCATCGGACTAGAAGTTGATTCCGTTGAGACTGTGGAGGAAATCCCCGGCGGGCTTGCGGGAGTTGTTGTGGCGGAAGTTGTCGAGTGCGTCGAGCATCCGGATTCCGACCATCTTCATATAACGAAGGTGAATGCCGGTGGTCCGGAACTCCTTCAGGTTGTCTGTGGAGCTCCGAATGTGGCTGCTGGAGAGAAGGTACTCCTTGCCACCATCGGAACAGTTCTCGGCGAAGATTTCAAGATAAAGAAGTCAAAGATTCGCGGCGTGGAGTCTTTCGGAATGCTCTGCGCTGAGGATGAACTCGGAATCGGAGAGTCACACGACGGCATCATGATTCTTGACCCTGCGGCAGTCCCGGGAACTCCTGCCAAGGATTACCTTCATCTCGCTACCGACACTGTCATAGAAATCGGACTTACGGCCAACCGTGTCGACGCTGCATCGCACATCGGGGTTGCCCGTGACCTCTACGCATATCTGAAGCACAACAATATACCATGTGAACTCTGCATTCCGGACGTATCCGCATTCACCGAACCGGTATCAGACGAAGGCTCAATCCCTGTCGAAGTCGTCGCGAAGACTGATGCACCGAGGTATTTCGGCGCGACGCTTCGTGGTGCAAAAGTGGGCCCGTCGCCGGAGTGGCTTCAGAAAAAACTCCTCTCCGTCGGACTCCGCCCGATTGACAACGTTGTGGATGTCAGCAATTTCATACTCATGGAACTCGGACAGCCGCTCCATACTTTTGACGCCGACAAGATTTCTGGAGGCAAGGTGATTGTCCGTGACGCAGAGGCTGGCGAGAAGCTCGTCACGCTTGACGGCGTTGAGCGTGAACTCAATCCTGCAGATCTCGTGATTGCGGACGAGAAGGGAGCCATGTGCCTCGCGGGTGTGTTCGGCGGTGCGGATTCAGGAATTTCGGAGACGACGAAAGACATATTCCTCGAAATCGCATACTTCAATCCGGTGACAATCAGGAAAACCTCGAAACGCCATACCCTAAAGACCGATGCGTCGTTCCGCTATGAGCGCGGATGCGATCCTCTCGCCCTTGAATATGCCGCCAAAAGGGCCGTGCTCCTTCTTCAGGAGCTCACCGGAGCGCATCTTGACGGAAAGATCCGGCGTGTGGAGTCAGCGCAGTTCGCCCGCAAGCAGGTGGAATTGGACTATAGTCGCATCGAGAGCTTCATCGGCAAGAAGATAGGTGGTGGCACGATTAAGGAGATACTTGAGGATCTCAATTACGAGTTCATTGAGAAAAGAGAAAACGGGGCGCTCGTTGGCGTGCCTACGTATATGATAGATGTCTATAGGGAATGCGACGTCGTGGAGGAAATCCTCCGAATCTACGGATATAACAACGTGGAGCTTCCCAAGGCTATGAGGATGTCTGTAAACCCTGGGGAGAAGCCTGAGCCGGAGCTTGTCCGCAACACCATTTCTGACTGGCTCGCAGCCAACGGTTTCGTTGAGACGATGAACAATTCGCTCACGAAGGGCGAGTATTATTCAAGGCTCACGACTTTCCCTGAGGAGCGTTGTGTCCGTGTGCTCAATCCGCTCAGCTCTGACCTTAACGTGATGCGCCAAACGCTGATACTCAACGGTCTGGAGGTGATTGCCTACAATATAAACCGCCAGATGACGAATCTTCGCATCTTTGAATATGGCTCTGTCTATTCTCTGAAGAACATCACCGAAACCCCGTCTCTGGACGATATTGACGAGCATCAGTGCTACGCGATGTTCATCTCCGGGGCTCCGGAAAAATCGTGGCGTACCGATGCCGGAAAGGGCAGTTTCTTCCAGCTTAAGGGTTATGTGGAAGCGCTTTTGAAGCGCTTTGGAGCGGATCTCTACCAAATGGAGACGTCTGAGGCGCCTGCCGACATCTTCTCTGACGGACAGACATATCTTCTTCCTGGCAGCCACCGTCAGCTCGCCGTTCTCGGTGTTGTGGCACAGCCGCTTCTCCGTAAGGCGGGCATCAGGCAACCGGTGTTCGCGGCCGAAATCAACTGGCAGGCACTCTTTGAACTCGTGAAGCGGGACAAGATTAGCTATAAGGAACTTCCTAAGTATCCGGAGGTTCGCCGCGACCTCGCGCTTCTGCTCGATGAGGGTGTAAGTTTTGCCGATCTTCGCCGAACAGCCTACAAGGCCGGCAAGAAGATTTTGAAGAGCGTTTCTCTCTTCGATGTCTATAAGGGCGACAAGATTCCTCAGGGCAAGAAGCAGTATGCGCTGAGCTTTGTACTTCAGGATCTTGACAAGACCCTCACTGATGCTGATGTCGAGAGAATCATGCAGAAACTGCTGTCTTCGTTCCAGAACGAGAACGGCGCGACGTTGAGATAGTCTGCGGTGAAGAGGTTTCCGGCATATCTTGTTGTTCTGGCGCTTGCCGTCGGGCTTTCGCTCGCTTCCTGCGGGAAGAAGGAGCGTGTCATCCCGAGGGAGAAGATGGCGGAGATATATGCCGAGATGTACGTGCTGGATCAGTGGCTTGATGAAAACCGCTCGCTGAGACGTGAGGCTGACACTTCGTTGGTGTATGCGCCTGTGCTTGATAAATATGGCTACACCTACGACGACTACCTGAACAGCGTGAACGTCTATATGAAGGATCCGACCCGTTATTCAAGGATTCTGCGCAGGACTTCCGAGATTCTCAGCTCCCGTCTGACTGAGCTTAAGGTCGAGAAGAAGGCACAGGAAGATGCCCTGAAGGAGAGCAGGCGGCTGGATTCGCTGAGGAATCTCATTCATCTGAACGTGGATTCGCTTATGAACTCCATGGTCCGGACTGCTCCGTCCGACAGCCTTGTCACAGTGCTCGATTCTCTCGGGTTTGTGGATTTCCGTTTCGTGCAGACGAGTGACACGACCTACGATGGTCCTGCAATGGTCATCAGGAGAGATTCGCTTGCTGTGGTGGCCGACAGCCTCACCGTTTTGACGGACACTCTCCCGGAGAAGAAGAATCCGCAAAATGCGGAGGTGGATGGGGCGCAATCCTCCTTCAGCAGTGTAAAGAGAAGAATACTTATTCCAACGCGTGACACATTGATAAAGATTAAGTGATGCTGCATTTCGACAATATAGTATATGGACCGATACACAGCCGACGTCTCGGCTCTTCGCTTGGAGTGAATATACTTCCGGCTGTCGGCAAGTTGTGCAATTTCGACTGCATCTACTGTGAATGCGGTTGGAATAGAGACGGCATATCCGATGGAGTGTTCCCGTCCGCGAAGGATTGTGAGTCTGCATTGCGTGTCGCTTTGGAGAAAATTGCGAAGGACGGAACTCCTTTGGATTCCATAACGTTTTCCGGGAACGGCGAACCGACTCTGAATCCTCATTTCTCTGAAATAGTTGACGTTACACTTGCTCTTCGGGATAAGTTCGCTCCCGAGGCGAAAGTCACCGTGCTCTCGAACGCTACGACCTGCGGAAAGCCTGCGGTTCTTGCCGCGCTGAAAAAGGTTGATAATCCGGTGATGAAGATAGATGCTCCGACAGACGAACTGGCTGAGTGTATAAACAAACCGTCCTGCATATATAATGTGCAGACTGTCGTGGACAATCTTCGTGCGTTCGACGGCAATTTCATTCTCCAGACTATGTTCCTGCGTTCCGATGTCTTCGACTCGGCCTCTCCGGAGATCCTCGGCAAGTGGATGGATATTGTCCGTAAACTCCACCCTCGTGAAATCATGGCCTATTCCATAGATCGTGAGACTCCGCAGAAATCTCTCCGTAAATATACCTATGACGAAATATCCTCGTTTGTGAAACCTCTCGTCGATGAAGGATTCACCATTCAAGTAAAGGCCTGAAACATCTGCACGCAACTGCGCATCTTATATAACGCTCAATAAAAGAAAAAACTCATAAACTAAAATATAATGGTAAACTATCTCGAAAAATACGGATATTATCCGAAGACGTCGGAAATTGACGGGGCTATCGCCAATATTTCCGCGAATGTTGACGGATTCATGACAGAGGACGTCCTCAAGGCATGTTTCTCCATGCTTGACCTCACATCTCTGAAGACAAATGACACTGAAGCTTCAATCGCGGCGCTCGTGGAGAAGGTCAACGCCTTCCCGGCAGACTACCCTGGATGGCCATATCCGGCATCAGTCTGCGTGTACCCTAATTTCGCGTCCACTGTGCGCGATACACGGAAGGGAGACTTCCACATAACTGTGGTGTCAGCATGCTTTCCGTCATCGCAGAGTTTTCTTGACGTGAAGCTTCTCGAATGTGCCAAGGCTGTTGAGAATGGCGCTGACGAGGTGGATATCGTGCTGGCACTCAATTATTTCCTTGCTGGCGACTATGAAAAGGCATCCGAGGAGATACGTGCCGTGAGAAAGTGCATTGACGAAGTTGCGGCAAAGCAGGGTCGTAATGTGCATCTGAAGGTCATCCTCGAGACAGGACTGCTCGTCTCTGCCGAGAACATTGCCAATGCCTCGTTTCTCGCAATGGAGGCCGGTGCCGACTTCATAAAGACGTCTACCGGAAAGGTGGAGGTGAACGCGACTCCTATGGCGGCTTTCGTGATGTGCCAGTGCATCGCAAAGTTCTATGAGAAGACCGGAAAAAAGATAGGATTCAAGCCGGCGGGCGGAGTTTCTTCAGCAAAAGACGCTATTTGTTATTATTTGATAGTGTCAGCGGCTCTTGGCAAGGAATGGCTCAACAAAGACCTGTTCAGATTTGGCGTCAGCCGCGTTGCAAACAGCATTTTGTCCGTTGCGCAGCAGAAAACAATTGCGTACTTTTAACTGAAAGTTAGCACAAACTTTTGTAAAAATCGATATAAAAAACGGCTGCTGGCGCGTGTCAGTAGCCGTTTTTGAAGATTAGCCGCTGAATATTTCATTCAACGGCTAATTGCATTTAGATTTGCCCCGAAATTTAAAAAACGACATGCTATGAAACGCTTTCTTTTATTTTTCGGGGCTGCTGTGACATTCTTGTCCTGCGAAAGAGTTGACCTCGGGACCGGCGACAGCTCCGCCGGCCGATATGGTGATGACCTGTCCCATGATGCCATAGTCCTCGGGCGTCAGCTGGATGACCCGTACAAAACCGAAAATGTGACCAGGGCACTCGCTGCCCTCTACCCAACAAAGGCAGACCGCGTCAATGTAGAGACCACTGACTATTATGTCCGCTTCCTTCCTGCCAATCAGGAGGAATTTGACTTCTTGAAGTCATTAGGCATCGAACTTCTTGACCATCCGGTCGATTATGAGATTGTGAAGGAAGGTGACTGGTACCATGACCCTTCCGTTGAAGAGGAGAACATCACCTGGCAGTATGCTGTGGTGCCGAAGGGCTTCAGCTTTCCGGAAGTGAAGTACCAGATTTTGCATGAATGCTACATAGCATCTCATGATTCCTCGACGAAGGCTGCGGATGAAATCGACTGGGCTGAGGTGGAGCGCAAGTCCTACGAGCTGACGGGCAACGGAAGTCTGCTCGCGGAAGCCGAGACTCTCACCAGGGGAGGCCGTGTCACTCCGTCCGGGAGACTGACGATTGTGGACGACGCCGCCAACGGAGGCAAGCCTTTCGGCGTTTCGGGTGTGATGGTCAGCTGCAATGCCTTCGTGAAATTTGCGACTGCCTATACGGACAGGGACGGCTACTACACGATGAACAAGGAGTTCTCTTCAAAGATTCGCTACCGAATAGTGTTCAAGAACGAGAGAAACTTTGCCTTGGGTCTCAATCTGATACTTGTTCCCGCATCCGTGTCCACTCTCGGCAAGGCTGAACCTGACGGCATAAGCATGACCATCACCAGGGATTCTGATGAAAAACTGTTCAGAAGGTGTGTCGTGAACAATGCGGTCTACGACTACATAGGGCGTTGCGACAAAAAGGATATGAACATAGGCGAACCGCCGAAGGATCTGCGGATATGGATTCTGTCTAAGCTTGAGCCGAGCAGCACCCCGATGATTCATCAGGGGGCTGTGGTCAGCCATCCTCTCATCGCCGGATTCCTCGGGCCGTATGCGCTTTTGGTCAAGCTGTTTGCTCCGGACATTACTCTCGGCATGTCGGGAAAGAACGATTATAAATCCATATATAACACAGTGAATCACGAACTTGCCCATGCAAGCCATTATGCCAAGGTCGGAAACGACTATTGGAACAAATATGTCGAATACATCCTTACTTCTTTCGTGTCGAGCGGCACGGCATACGGCTCAGGGAAGGAGGACGGCGCCGGATACTGTGAGGTGGGTGAGATGTGGGCCTACTATCTTCAGTGTGTGATGGAAAAGGACCGCTATGGCGGAAAACTGTCCGACTCGGGTGAATATGAATGGTTCAGGCCTCAGATTCTGAAATACATAGGAGAGCGCGGAGTTAGCCGTGGGGATATATTCAAGGCTCTTGACGGTGGTACGGCATCGCTCGCGGCATTCAAGACATCCCTGATAAAGGCCCGCCCTGACAAACGCGCGGTGATAGAACAGGCATTCTCCAGATATTCAAAGGAATAACGCTATGAACATCACTGTCGGACAAGTCTTTCGTTGTGCCGCCGCGGCTGTCCTGCTCTCTGCATTAACTTCTCTTGCGGCTCCGGCACAGCGCTTCAACATATCGACTAACCTGATGGAATATGCCAACCTCGGCACGCTCAATCTTGACGTGTCATACGGTGTGGCCAGGAACTGGTCTGTAGGGGCAGGCGTGCGCTGCAACCCGTTCAAGTTCGAGTCCGAGCGGAGAGGCGTGTTCTTCAACCGGCAGCAGTCATATTCTGTCGGCGCACGCTATTGGCTCTGGCACATAAACACCGGTTGGTGGTTCGGGAGCAAGCTGCGTTTTCAGGAATACAGCTCCGGTGGCGTGTTCTCGGACGGTTCCGAGGAGGGAAACCGCTACGGAGTAGGGATGTATGCCGGCTATTCCTACATGATATTCCCGCATTTCAACATCGAGTTCGGACTTGGCATGTGGGGCGGGGGCGGCAGCTACCGGAGCTACTCGTGCCCTGTCTGCGGAATCACCGTAGGGGAGGGAAACAAGATGTTTATACTTCCGGACGATGTGATGATAGCTCTTGTCTATGTGTTCTGAAAAATATCTCAAGATGAATAAGATGTGTATAGGCTGGCTTGGGCTGTCTGTGGCTGCGCTCGTGGCTTCCGTTGTGCTTGCTCTGTCGTGTTCTCCGGCACGAAAGGCACGGACGCTGTTTGAGCGGGGTGTGGTGGCAGACATCAGCATCCCTGACCGGTCCGCCACCGGACCTGACACTCTGGAGCAGAATCCTACGGTTTCAAGGGAGTCTGAAAGGGAAGCGGGAGAGCCGTTGATAATGAACGCGATAAGGGATGACGAAACCGGCGAGATGGTCGCAACGGACATTATTTCCGCATCGAAGGTCGTGGCACGGTTCAATCATGTTCCCGAGAGACTTGGAAACGTAAGCATCAGTTTCGACCTCATGGTGCCGGCGGCGCTTCTTGACTCGGACTGGCAGCTGAGGTTCTCTCCGGTTATGGAGATTGCCGGCGAGCATCGTTGTCTGGAGACCGTCAATGTCACGGGTGCCGGCTACCGAGACCGCCAACTGCGCGGCTACCAGCGCTATCGTGAATTCCTTGCTTCGATAGTCACTGACACGACTGATCTTATAATGATGCGCCAGCTTGAACTGTTTATCGCAAGATACTACCCCGAGACATACGCGATGAGAAGAGACTCGTCCATCGTCCCGGCTCCTGATGCGGAGAACTTGTTCGGCGTGACGCAACGAGATGCTGTGGCCCATTATTCCAAGACACTGAAACATTATATCAACGACAGGAAAAAGCGTAACCGCGACAAGATGTTCCGCAAGTATGTGAAGTCTCCCATAGATTCGTCCGGACTTCGCCTTGACACTGTCCTCCGCGCATCGAACGGAGACTTCATATACCGCTACACACAGTCATTCCGTTCCCTTCCGCAGCTGAAGAAAGTTGTCGTGAACATGACTGGAAGTGTCTGGCGTTTCGGTGAATACATCTGTGACTTTCCGTCTCCTGACAGCCTTGAGTTCTACATAAGCTCCCTGTCATCCCTTGCCGACGACTCGCCGCATTACAGAATGGTGATACGTGAGCGTGTCGTGAGGGATAACACACTGGCGTTCATTGATTTTGCTGTCGGGAAATCTGCTGTTGACACTTCTCTCGGCTGCAATGCGGAGGAACTCGCCCGGGTGCGCAGGTGCATAGGGGACGTGTTCGAGCGTGACGAACTCGAATTGGACTCGCTGGTTGTGATTGCAGCCTGCTCTCCGGAGGGCCGTTGGAAGTCGAATGCATCTCTTTCCCGGGCAAGGTCAGAGGCCGTGCGCGACTGTATCGCGGAGCTGTTCGAGTATGGCGCGGACTCTCTGCTGCGCACATCGTGTCTTCCTGAAGACTGGGGCAGACTCACGGCCATGATTTGCTCTGACAGCCTTGTCTCGAACTCGTCACGGCGTTTCTATCAGGAGACGGTTCTTCCGGTTGCAGACCCTGACTTGAGAGAACAGCGACTGCGAAAGATGCCGGAATATGGATATATGCGGGAACGCATTTACCCCAAACTGAGGACCGTAAAGTTCGACTTTCATCTCCACCGAAAGGGAATGGTCAAGGATACGGTCCACACTGCGGAAATCGACACGGCATATATGCACGGTGTCGAGGCGCTGAAGCAGCTTGATTATCCGGCGGCGGTAGCGCTCCTGCGCCCCTACCGCGACTACAATTCCGCGCTCGCCTTCGCCTCTGCCGGCTATGACCATTCTTCCTGGGACGTGCTGAAAGACATTCCGGGCAATTCAGCGAAGGTCTGCTATCTCAAGGCTCTGGTCCTGTCCCGTCTCGGACAGCGGGAAAAGGCAAGGCACGAGTTCGTTGAGGCTCTCGAAATGGATCCGTCAATGCGCTACAGGGCCAATCTTGACCCGGAAATGGAACTTTTTCAAAAATAAATTATTAACATTCTTAAAATCAAAGTTTTATGAAAACAAAAATCTTGTTTGCCGGAGCTTGTGCAACGGCTCTCCTCATGTCCTGCAACAAGGATGTGACAATTCGTGAAGATGCCGTAAACATGCCGGCGGAAACTGCGGAACTTTGCGTAAACATTCCTCTCGAAAATGCCACGAAGGCAGCCGGAGCCGGCTCCGAGTCGGACGAAAAGGCTCTTTCTTCGGTGCAGGTGTTCGTGTTCACCAATTCCGGAAACATCGAGGCCAGCAAAAATTCCGATTCCGGAAGTCTTGAAATATCCTGCACAAAAGGCGAAAAGACTGTTGCCGCTCTTGTGAACGCTCCTGCGCTTTCGGATGTAAGGACGCTTGACGACCTGCGCTCAAGAGTGTCACTGCTCGGAGACAACGGCAGACAGTCTTTTGTGATGTACGGACAGAAGGCGGTTTCCGTGTCCGCGGCAAGCGTGTCTGTCACACTCGAAGTGCAGAGATTCGCCGCGAAGGTTGTTATCGGTAAAATCACCAACAAACTTGAACTTGCCCAGTACCGGACAACCCCGATAACGATTGAGGGCATCTATCTCATCAATGTAGCCGGCAATGCCGTCCTTTCCGGGGCAGGAACACCGACTATCTGGCTGAACAAGTCGAAGAACGAGACTCAGGCCGATGGCCTCTACAGTGAGACACCTGCCTCCCTTTCTGTGGAGTATGCTTCATCCGAAACATCCGCGCATCATTTCTACTGCTATCCTAACCCGACTTCAGAGGACTCTTCGGCTGCGGCATGGTCTCCTCGCCACACACGTCTTGTTATTGAGGCTACCGTCGGCGGTCGCAAGTACTACTACCCGATTACGCTTCCGGTGATAAATCCGAACACGGTCTACACCGTCAATGAGCTTACGATAACAAGGCTCGGCTCCGACACTCCGGATCTTGAGTCCGTGCTCGGAAGCATCTCGTTTGACATAACGGTGGCTCCTTGGAAGACCGAAACTGTTCAGTCAGTGACAATCTAAAAGGCCTGAACCCATCATGAGGTCTCTGCTTATTGTATTGTCGGCCGTGTCGGCTCTGCTTGTGTCCTGCTCCATAAAAGAGGACAGAAGCGAATGCCCGTGCCGGCTCCAGCTCGATTTGTCATCTGTTGATGCCACCCTCGTCGGAGGGAAACTGCTGTTGTCGATTCGGAACGAAGACGGATTCTCATATTCCGACACCGTTGACCTTTCTGTCGGGACGGGGCTTCTTGAAGTCAAGGTGCCGAGAACCGGCGTGCGGGTGAACCTTTGGTCGTGCGAGGCTGCGGACTTCGTCGGTGAAGACGGGCTGGTCATACCTTTCGGGGACGAATGCCCTTCCGTAAGGATGTTCTCCTCGTATGTCAACACAGACTGCGAGACCTGCACAGAAACAGTCGACATCATCAAAAACTATTGTCGCCTGACGGTGATGCTGGACGAGAGTGACAAGTATTGGCCATACGAACTGAATGTCAGCGGCAACATTGACGGCTATAGAATTGACGGGACGCCGCGTACAGGGGAGTTCAGCCACTATCTTGTGCCTTCTGCCGAAGTCTCCGCGACGAAGAAAGGGACACCGTTTCAGGGGCTTGAAGATGATCTCCCCGGTAGCCGGGAGACGGCACTTGTCCGGGAGTTGTCCCTTCCGCGCCAGAAGGATGCCTCGCTGAAACTCTCTGTGTTGGAGAAGACCTCGGTTCTCAAGACCTTTGCCCTCGGGAACTATATCTGCCAGAGCGGGTATGACTGGACGACGGAGAACCTGCAGGACATAGTCGTGAAGATAGACTATGCCTGCACGAGGGTCAGCATTGTTGTGGGGCCGTGGGAGCATAGCTACGACGTTGACATCGAGTTCTGACGCGTTCCATTGGCATGTCTTCTGATAAAAATTTACACAGTTTTTTAAAATATGAAAAAATTGTGTAAATTTGCACTCCATTCTGAGCGCGGGTGGCGAAATTGGTAGACGCGCTACTCTCAGAAGGTAGTGCCAGCGATGGCGTGCCAGTTCGACTCTGGTCTCGCGCACTTTATATGGAGACGGCTCTGACGGACCGTCTCCTTTTTTCATTCTTTTCGGTCTATATTCGATTTCATCGCCCTTTTCTGCGTTCGGCATAGCTCAAGCAAGCTTGGCTCTCACGTCCAGTACAAGAAATCTATACTCGAAAATAAAAGAAAAAACCTGACGCGGTTAGATGATATGGGTAATTTTTTATACCTTTGCAGCCCGAAAATTATAGTAGATAATATATGGAAATCAGGAACATCGCAATCATCGCCCACGTCGACCATGGCAAGACCACACTCGTGGACAGGATGATTTATCAGGCGAAATTGGTAAGGGGTCAGGAAAATCTCGAGGAACTTATCCTCGACAACAATGACCTCGAAAGGGAGCGCGGCATCACAATTCTTGCAAAGAATGTGTCCGTTATCTATAAGGGAGTGAAAATAAACATTATAGACACTCCGGGGCATAGTGACTTCGGTGGAGAAGTAGAGCGCGTGCTCAATATGGCGGACGGGGTACTCCTGCTTGTGGACGCATTTGAGGGATGTATGCCTCAGACAAGGTTCGTGTTGCAGAAGGCAATAGAGATGGGGAAAAAACCGGTCGTGGTCATCAATAAGGTGGACAAACTGAACTGCCGTCCGGAAGAGGTGCAGGAGGAGGTGTTTGACCTCATGTGTCAGCTGAACGCCACTGATGACCAGCTTGATTTCAAGACTGTTTACGGAAGCGCAAAGCAGGGATGGATGTCATACGACTGGAGAAAACCTACCACCGACATCACCCCTCTGCTCGACACCATACTTGAAGCGATCCCGGCTCCGGAGGTCAAGGAAGGAACGCCACAGATGCTGATTTCATCGTTGGAATACTCTCCGTATGTGGGACGTATAGCCATCGGAAGGGTTACGCGAGGCGAACTCAAGGCCGGAATGAACATAAGCCTCTGCAAGAGGTATGACATAATCCAGAAGCAGAAGATCAAGGATCTCATGGTCTTTTCCGGCTTGGGAAAGACTAAGGTCGATAGCGTGCAGTGCGGTGACATCTGCGCGGTGGTCGGAATCGACGGATTTGAGATCGGAGACACCATCGCCGACTATGAAAATCCGGAACCGCTTCCACCTATCGCCGTAGATGAGCCAACGATGAGCATGCTCTTCTGTATCAATAACTCTCCGTTCTTCGGACGCGAGGGAAAGTTCGTGACTTCACGCCACCTGAAGGAGCGTCTCGAGAAGGAACTTGAGAAGAATCTGGCTCTCCGCGTGAAGCCGGGTCCAAATGCCGACTCGTTCATCGTTTACGGACGTGGTGTCCTTCACCTTTCCGTGCTCATCGAGACCATGCGCCGCGAGGGCTTTGAGCTTCAGGTCGGCCAGCCGAAGGTCCTGGACAAGACCATTAACGGTCAGCGCTGTGAGCCTATCGAGAACCTCACGATTGACGTTCCGGAGGAGTTTGTCGGCAAGGCAATCGAGATTTCGACGCGTCGCAAGGCTGCCCTCATCCACATGGAGAATAGGGGAGACCGCACCCATCTCGAGTTCGATATCCCGTCTCGTGGACTAATGGGACTCCGCAGCAACCTGCTTACTGCAACTCAGGGAGAGGCCGTCGTCGCTCACCGCTTCAAGGATTACGAGCCTTACAAGGGTGACATCGAGCGCAGGACTAACGGTTCGCTGGTGTCTCTCGAAACCGGTGTTTCTGTGGCCTACTCTATGGACAAGCTTCAGGACCGCGGGCGTTTCTTCATCGAGCCTGGTGTCGAGATTTATGCCGGCCAGGTTGTCGGAGAGCACACTCGCGAGAGGGATCTCAACATCAACATTTGCAAGACAAAGAAGCTTACCAACATGCGCGCGTCAGGAAGCGACGACAAGGTGATGCTTCCGCCGCCGATAGTTTTCTCTCTTGAGGAGGCTCTTGAGTATATTCAGGAGGATGAGCTTGTGGAAGTCACTCCCAAATCAATGAGAATCAGGAAAATAATTCTTGACGAGATTGAGCGTAAAAGAAAGTCCGGAGCAGCCTCCGACAACGAGTAACGACCATTGAGGACAAAAACTGACATATAGAATTGATTTTAGCAAAAATTATTTCTATCTTTGTCGGCTCAAATCTATTTTGGTGTCTATGGAGAATTTTTTACTTATAGCTCTGAATGGATTGCCTTCCGGAAAAACGGTGTTTGAGGGAAGGCTGGGTAAAGAGTTCTTTGTTGAATTTGGTAACTCGGAAATCCTTGATGCTGATGTGAATACGATGGTGACTGTCGACAAGAGCGGAAGTTACATCGGAATTGACATGACGCTTGAAGGAGACGTGACGGTCGAATGCGATAGATGTCTCGAAGACCTTGTCCTTCCGGTCAGCCGCACGGTGCTTCTTGAAGTGAAGTTCGGTGCCGGCGAGGCTCAGGAACAGCAGGATGGGGAACGGGAAGTGCTCTATCTCTCGCAGGACAACACGGAGCTTGACCTCAGCCAGACGGCTTACGACTATGTCTGCCTGAGCCTTCCGCTCCAACGTCACCACGGAGAGGGCGGGTGCAACCCCGAAGCTTTGAAACATCTCTGCGGCTTCGGAAATGATGAAGGTACGCCGGCCGATTCTCCGACAGACAGTTCCGAGAGCCCGTTTGCGGCATTGAAAGGCATGTTCAGTGAAGAATGAAAAGATAATAAATAATTAAAAGTATAATAATATGGCACATCCGAAACGAAAGGCCTCCAAACAGAGGCGTGACAAGAGAAGAACTCACGATGTAGCTGTGGTCCCAACACTTGCAACCTGCTCAAACTGCGGTGCAACCATTATGTTCCACAGGGTTTGTCCTGAGTGCGGCTACTATCGTGGTCGTCAGATTATAGAGAAGAAGGGCGAGTAATCCCCTCTTCTTTTTGATGGTCCCGTAGTTCAATGGATAGAACGGAAGTTTCCTAAACTTTAGATAGCAGTTCGATTCTGCTCGGGACTACGAAAAAAGGATGGTTTGGCAACAAATCATCCTTTTTTCGTACCTTTGTATTCTTAAGATAAATTTTTTGACATTATGAAGAAGATTATAGCGACAGAGAACGCTCCGAAGGCAGTAGGTCCTTATTCTCAGGCCATTGAGGTGAACGGAACGGTGTGGGTTTCAGGGCAGATTCCGGTAAATCCTGCGGACGGCAGCGTCCCGGCGACTATTGAGGCCCAGTCTCATCAGGCGCTGAAAAACGTAGGGGCAATTCTTGCTGAAGCCGGGCTGTCATATTCAGACGTCGTGAAGACCACCGTGCTTCTTGCCGACATCGCTGACTTCAAGGCGATGAATGCTGTATATGCGGAATATTTTACGGAAAAGATGCCTGCCAGGGCTTGTTTTCAGGTCGCTGCACTCCCGCTTGGCGTTAAGGTCGAGATTGAGGCAATCGCGGTAAGACAATAGTACACTTACGATGAACAGAAAGACTCTTCTCGTCGGGCTTTCGGTCCTGGCGGTTATGTTTGTGGGCATTGCCGTGCTGATTGCCATACTTTATGGCGGGGACGGCGTCAAAGACGGAAAACCTCAGGTGAGAAAATCAGAGGCGCTGTTCTGCGCCGTTCCGTCCAATGCCGTCGCTGTGACTAGGTTCGCTGATGTCAAGACAGCTTCGGAAAAGGTCTTATCGCTCGATGAACCTCCTGCAAAAGGACGCGGAGGATTCGGAAAGGCTGTCGCAGATGCCGTGGCTGCCGGCCGGCTTCCTGAGCTTTCCACCCACGCGCTCGCCGTGTCGCTACAGTATTCGAAAAATCTTGTCCCGTTCTACGTCTTTGATGCCGGACGTGCCGGGGACACGGAAAATGATGCGGAGGTGAACCTGATTGCCACTCTTGCATCGGAGGCCGGTCTTTCGTTCAATGACTGCGACTGCTCGAAGATTCTTTCCGTGACACAGGAATTGCGCGGCAGAAGACTTCTGCTTGTTTCTCCTGCCGACAACATCGTCAATTCTTCCCTGCGGCATCTAAATGACGGGGTATCCATATATGATTCCAACGGATTCGCGGCAGCGGCTTCTGGGGTTTCAGCCTCGTCTTCATTGTTCATTTCCGTTTCGGCAGCCGACCAGATACTTCCGTCTGTCCTTTCTCCGTCCATCCGCAAGCACTACAAGTTCCTGACATCTTTCTCGGAGTGGATCGGGGCAGAGCTATCCTTTGGTGAAAAGGGTGTTGAACTTTACGGAAAGGCGTTTTCTGCAAGGCAGACAGATTTTGAGAATGTGCTCGTTTCACAGAAACCGGCTTCCTGCAATGTATTCTCGATAGCTCCTGCAAACACACTCCGGGCCCTCTCGCTTCCGATGGATTCGTATTCCGGATATGTTGCTGCTTACGATGAATGGCTCGACAAGAGAATGAAACTCCAGGAGGTCCAGAAAAATCGCAAGGCGCTCGCTTCTGAGCACGGGGTGTCTCCGGCAGATTGGGTGTCTGGCTTAAGGCCGTCGGAGATTGCCGTGGTGTCTTTTATATGCGGTGACAAGATAGAGTCAGTCAATCTCCTGCGTTCTTCAAAGTTGAAGAATGACTCTGATATACAGTCCTTTACATTCGGAGGCTACATGGCGGCGCTTTTTGGTGACGTTTTCTCACGCGAAGACGAGAGCTGTTCCTTCAGCTCCGGAGGTTGGCTTATAACGGGTTCTCGTGAAGCTGTAGGGGAGTGGGCTTCGGGAAGGGCACTCGAGTACAGCCTCTATTCAAAGCTTGGCGATGCCGGACTGAAGTCGGCCGTCCCATCGTCGGGGAATGCTGTGCTGTATTTCTCTGTAGATGAAGACAGTATGTCTCCGGAACCGGCATTTGGAAAGACTACGGAGACCAAACTTGCCGGGAAACTTGGCGGCTGTGACATAATGCCGGCATTTTTATGCCTTTCTTCAGAAAAGAAGTCCGCGCTTTCCATCGACTGCGGTCTTTTCATGGCCGACATGAAGCGGTCAAAGGCTCCGGAGACTGAACGTGATGTTCATATAACCGTGCCTGAAGGGCCGTTCACTGTCAAGAACTCGGCCACCGGCAAGAACAACAGTTTTGTCCAGAACCAGAATCTTACGCTCAGTCTGCGTGATGAAAACGGCAAGGGCATGTGGACTGTCCCTTTCTCAGAAAAACTATGCGGAACGGTCTCCAATGTCGATTATTTTGCCAACGGAAAGATTCAGTTTCTCTTTGGGGCCGGCTCGAAGATATATATGATAGACAGGCTCGGACGGTTCGTGAATCCGTTCCCGCTTGACCTCGGCAAGAAAATTGTACTTGGCCCGGCCGTCTTCGATTTTAGCGGGGCAAGAAAATACAACATTCTCGTCCTGCACGATGACAATACGATAAGGATGTACAACCTTCAGGGCAAGGTCCCGGACGGATGGAAGGACATAACCTCGACAGACACGATTGTCTCCCTTCCGGAGCGCGTCGTCTCTGGAAACAATTCCTGCTGGATCGTGCGTACATCGCGTCAGACTCTGGTTTTCCCGTTTATGGGAGGAGCGCCTCTAACTGATTTTTCCGGAGATGCAATGCTTCTTCCGAGCACTGATGTGAGTGTCACTGAAAACGGGGAAGTGTCAGCAAAGAGTTATAATGGGAAAATACAAAGGATCAAGATAAGGTAGAATACTTGCGAAACTTGAATAAGATAGAATGCTGCCCGGACAGATAGTGACAGCAGAGTTTAATAAATTACATACAAGAATGATTTACAAATCAGTGAACAAAATGTTCGAGCAGGCGTTACGTGAAAACTGGGAACGCCCTGCTCTTTCAAACTATAGGGGAACCACGATCTTCTACAGGGATCTTGCCGAGAGAATCGCCAAACTGCATATTCTTTTCGAGCACTGCGGCCTTCAGAAAGGCGACAAGGTGGCTATATGTGCGAGGAACCAGGTCAATTGGGCCGTTTCGTTCCTCTCAGCGATGACCTACGGGGCAGTTCCTGTTCCTATTCTTCATGAATTCAAGCCCGGCAATGTCCATCATCTCGTGAACCACTCCGAAGCTAAGGTGCTCTTTGTCGACCCGATTGTATGGGAAGGGCTTTCCGAGTCTGAAATGCCTGATGTTCAGGCGATAGTGAGGGTCGACACGTTCAAGCTCATATATGCCTCGTCAGAAAACATTACATACGCCCGCGAACATCTCAACAGCCTCTTCGGAGCGAAATATCCGGAATCGTTCGGCCCGTCAGACATGGACTACTATGAGGACAGTCCGGAAGAGCTCGCCCTCATCAACTACACTTCCGGGACTTCCGGGTTTTCCAAAGGCGTGATGATTCCCTACCGGACCATTCAGTCGAACATGGAGTTTGCCGCGATTGCCTGCCCGTATATGGACAACAATTCGAATATCATAGCCATGCTGCCTTCCGCTCATATGTATGGCCTTATGTTCGAAGTACTCTATCAGCTCTATAAAGGTGTGCATGTGCATTTCCTGACCCGTGTGCCGAGTCCGAAAATCATTATGGAGGCTCTTGCGGAGGTGAAGCCGGATCTTGTGATTTCTGTTCCCCTCGTCATTGAGAAGATTTACAAGAGCAAGGTCCGCCCGATTCTTGAGAAAAACGGAATCCGCCAGATGCTCCGTCTTCATATCCTTGACCAGTTGATACTCAATAAGATAAAGACAGAACTCATCAATGCGTTCGGAGGCCGTTTCCACGAGGTCATCATAGGCGGTGCGGCGTTTAACAAGGATGTGGAGGAATTCTTCAAGAGGATACATTTCCCGTTCACCGTCGGCTACGGAATGACCGAATGCGGCCCTATCATAACATACGATGATTGGTCTACCGTGAAGCTGTATTCATGCGGAAAGGCTGCGCCGAACATGACCATAAAGATAGATTCTGCCGATCCGGAGAATATACCGGGGGAGGTGCTTGTCAAGGGAGATAATGTCTTTCTCGGATATTACAAGAATCAGGAGGCCACCGACGCTGTATTTACGGAGGACGGATGGTTCAAGACCGGGGATATGGGAGTGCTCGACAAGGACGGATACCTTTTCCTTAAAGGACGTTCAAAGTGCATGATTCTCGGCCCTTCGGGACAGAACATCTATCCTGAGGAAATAGAGACTGTGCTCAATAGTCTTGCTTATGTGGTTGATTCTCTTGTGATTGAGGATAATGGAGGACTTACTGCTCTTGTCTATCCGGATCTTCATCAGGCCGAGATTGACGGTCTTGCGGGAGAAGTTCTTCAGGCACATATCGAATCTTTGGTCAAGGAGGCCAACAACGAGCTTCCGAATTATGCGAAGATCAAGGCTGTGGAGATTATGCCGGAAGACTTTGAGCGTACTCCGAAGAGAAGTATCAAGAGGTATCTTTATCAAAGAAACAGCAAATAGTCACCTAATTATAATGGAAAAGTTTGACAAGGCCTATCTTGAAATGGCGACGGTGTGGGCACGCAATTCCTACTGCAAACGCCGTCAGGTGGGGGCGCTCATAGTCAAGGACAGGATGATAATCTCTGATGGCTACAACGGAACCCCGTCGGGATTTGAGAATGTCTGCGAGGACGAGAACGGTGTCACCAAACCTTATGTCCTTCATGCAGAGGCAAATGCAATCACGAAGGTTGCAAAGTCCGGCAACAGCAGCGAGGGCGCGACTCTCTATGTCACAGCATCCCCGTGTGTGGAATGCGCGAAACTCATAATTCAGGCCGGCATCAGACGCGTTGTCTATAAGGACTCCTACAGGCTTAACGACGGCATCGAGTTGTTGCAAAGGGCCGGGATTGAAGTCGAACAAGTTGATGAACAGGAATAATGAAACGGAACACATATGCGTTGGTTTCGGCCCTACTCGGTGTTTTCATCGGGGTGATGGCCTGTCTTATATGCGTCAGGCTTGCGGGACCATCGAAAAAGTTTGACGGGGACTACAACCGTTGGCGCAAGTTGAACCTTATTCTTGAGCAGGTCGAGGAGAACTATGTGGACACGATAGACCAGAAGGCTATGACGGATGCCGCGGTTATGGCCGCTCTCGGCAAACTGGACCCGCATTCAGTATATCTTCCGCCGGTTGAACTGAAGGAATCAGAGACGGAACTTGCCGGAAATTTTGATGGAATAGGAATTCAGTTCAACGTTCCGAATGATACGGCTATAGTGTTGAGCGTCATTCCAGGCGGGCCGTCAGAGAAAGCCGGACTTCTTCAGGGTGACAGGATTATCCGTGTCGACGACAAGGTGATTGCCGGAATGAAGACACCGCAGGACTCGATGGTGCGGCTGATGAAAGGTCCTTCCGGTTCAAAGGTGAAGATTGTCGTCAATCGCGACGGGGAACAGATCCCGTTTGACATCACGAGAGGCAAAATTCCGGTTCATTGCGTTGACGCGGCATTCATGATTGACGCGGAGACGGGCTATATCAAACTCGCGAAGTTTACGAGGACTACATATGTCGAGTTCATTTCCGCTGTCTCCAAACTTCGCGCTCAGGGGATGAATCACCTGATATTCGACCTCAGGGAAAACACCGGAGGCTATCTGGACCAGGCCTATATGCTCTGCAACGAATTCCTTGAGAAGGGCGACAAGGTCGTCTACATGCAGGGATTGCACCGCTCGCGTTCCGATCTGGACGCCGACGGGAAGGGAACTCTCAAGGACGTTAAGCTTTCGGTTCTCATTGACGAGGGGTCTGCCTCTTCGAGCGAAATCTTTGCCGGAGCCATGCAGGACAATGACAGGGGCGAGATCATCGGACGCCGCTCCTTCGGGAAAGGACTGGTTCAGGAACCGATTAACTTCACGGACGGCAGCGGGTTGAGGCTTACCGTGGCGCGGTTCTACACCCCGTCCGGGCGCTGTATCCAAAAACCATACGGAGACGACTATGCCTACGACATCTATGAGAGGTATGCCCACGGCGAACTGACTGACGCTGACAGCATCAAGGTCAATCGGGATGATGTCTACTACACTGTCGGAGGACGTGCCGTTTATGGCGGAGGCGGTATCATTCCGGATATATTCGTCCCTATGGACACGACACGTGCGTCGACATTCTACATCCAGTGTAGCAAAAAGGCCACAACGATGAGGTTTGCGAGCGCGATGTTCGACAAATACCGCTCTGAACTCATTCAGATTGACGATTTCGAACAGTTGGAGCGTTGGTTGGACGCGCATCATCTTGACCGTCAGTTCCTTGACTATGCCGCAGCGAAGGACGGCCTGAAGCCTGGACCGGGAGAGTGGAAAGAGTCTGAAGAATATATGATGGTGCAGATCAAGGCGCTTGTCGGACGCTACTCCAAAGTCGGTGAAGAGGCCTTCTATAGGTTTTATATCGGCATTGACAAGACTTTGCAGGTGGCGTTACACGGCGAATAAAAAGCGGTCTGCAGCGGACATCTAGTTTATATTCATTATAATTCTTCTGGACATCGGATGCAGATTATTACAGCGGTTACCGATATTCTTTACAAAGCCAAGCCTATGCCCTTTGTAAGAGACGGTTACGTATCCGAGTGGAGAGTCGTCAAGTCTTATTGTGTCGCGGTGGAGAAACTCCAGCGCGACTTTTTTGTTGAGTCCGGCGTCCTGAAATGCATCCATGCTTAGGATTGTCGAGAGCGCGAGATCGGCTGACGGAATCAGTTTGCCGGCTTTCATCGTTCCCGCCGCGACACCTGCCAGAAGCGGCTTCAGGCAACTTTCTATGGTGGCAATCTCGCTTTCAATCTGTTGAGGAACGGCTATGATGAGACCATTTCTCTCCCTGAACGAAACCTCGGCAGAGAACACTCCTGCGAGTTCCCTGCCTGGCAGTGCTGCGGCTCCACGATTGTCGTGGCGGCCTTTCTCCTTGCTCCTTTTTGTGGAACTGCCTTGCTTGAAACTCATTTCGGTATTCTCCATCGCAGAGGCTCTCCGCAGACCTCCGTCATCTTTTCTCAGGACAGCACAATATTGTCCCTCGCCGGGCACAAATCCCGGAGCCAGGGAATAGCCGAATTCCGTCCGCACCGGACCCTCATAAGGGCAATCCGGCACCTGGACCGCAGCTCCGAGTTCGGATGCCGCCCAGCCGACGTTCCCGTCATTCTCATATTTATTGAACGTACAGGTGGAATATATCAGAAGCCCTCCCGGAGTCAATGCCGGCCAAATGTCGGCAAGAATCCTGCGCTGCCTTGCCACACACAGCTCCACATTGTCTTCTGACCATTGCTCCACAGCCCCCTCATCCTTTCTGAACATTCCCTCTCCTGAGCAAGGCACGTCAGTGACAATGATGTCGAAAAATCCCTCAAGCCTTGCGAATGCCGCCGGGTCAGCTGAGGTCACGACCACATTCGGGTCACCCCACAACGCTACATTGTCCGCGAGTGTCCCGGCGCGGTTTTTCATAACCTCGTTCGAAACGAGAATGAACCTGTCTCCGACCATTTCCCGCAACGAAGCGGCAAGGTCCGTGGTCTTGCCACCAGGTGCGGCGCAAAGATCAAGCACCCGCAGGCTTCTTCGCTCCGCCACCGGTTCTTCCCCAAGCATCTGCCCAAGCACCTGCCTGAACACGAAACCGACGAACATTGACGACGAATCCTGCACATAATATGCTCCGGCATGAATCAGCGGGTCAAGCGTGAACACGGGACGCTCCTTCAGAAAACAGCCCCACTCGCTCCAAGGCACTTTCCCATTGACCTCAGCGCCGGCAATCTCTGTGGCCGTCCCATCCCCCGCCTTCCATTTTGACGGATTCAGACGCACCGACACAGAAGGCGGACACTCCAGCGCCGCCAACACTTTTTCGGCCGCCTTCACGCCGAAAGCTTCCTCAAGATATTTCTTGAAAAGGTCCTTCTGCATCGCTCCAGTGCCCTTCAGAGTCCGAACTTTGATGCGTCAAAGCCATCCGGCATCTTCCCGTTGGACGCATCCGCAAGCCCGTCCACAACCTTGTCGAGTCCATCCTTTATTTTCGACCCGAGCAGAGTCTTCATCATGAAGTTCAGATCCGCGTCCACATCTATGCTGAAGAGCGTCTGCGATGCGGAAACAGCCGGCTCGAAGTTCAGTGCGACCGTAAATCCAAACGGAGCCCCGTCGTCCTTGAGGACAATCCTCGAATAGGGAGTCCTTTCGATGATGCGCACTCCGAACTCGAAGCCCTGCACCGTGGCGTGGATGCTGTCGAAATCGGCGGTCACACCCTCGCGTTTGTCCTGCGGAATCATATTAAGGATGTTCCTCAAATCCGTCAATGCCATATAGAGTTCATACGGGGCCTTTGCCACCGTGCCTTTCTTGCTGCTGTACTTTGCCATAGTCTAAACAGTCTCAAATTTAAATTTATGCGCTGCGCGAAAGAAAAATTCATAACTTTGCACGTTCGCTGAATGCAAAATTATAAAAACTTTCGCAATTGCCGTTTATGGAAACGCACAAGATATACTTCGAGAAACGCTGCATCATAATCTGCCCTCCTGACGAGCCGGCGCTTTCCGATCCCAACGCAATCGTTTTTCAGATAGCAAACCGCTTCGGAATACACGACCTCATCGACATGTTCGAGAAGTCCGACTCTCTTCTGAGAATCTACATCCCTACGGAAAACGTCGGCCAGACCTATCATAAGATATGCTCCGAGTTCGTTCAGGTGAACGCGGGCGGAGGACTCGTGTCCAACCGTCGCGGGGACTATCTCTTGATTTGCCGCAACGGGCTTTGGGATCTGCCGAAAGGACACCAGGAGGCAGGGGAGACCATCCAGACATGCGCTCTGAGGGAAGTTCAGGAAGAAACAGGTGTCAACCAGTTGATACTCAGGGAACTCATCTGCGTGACCGATCATTGTTATCGTCGTAACGGTTTGTGGCACCTGAAACACACCTGGTGGTTCGATATGCTCTACAACGACCCGACTGACCTCACTCCGCAGCGTGAGGAGGACATTTCCAAGGCGGCGTGGGTGCCGAAGTCAGCGCTGCCGTCATATCTAAAGAATACCTTTCCTTCGATTATGGAGGTGTTCCGAGAGAAAATATAGGAAAAGTGAAACAAAATTGTGAAAATATCGTATAATATATTGTTTACGCTGAAAGAAAAAGAAACGATATATTATGAAACTTTCACAGTTCAATTTCAGCCTTACGGCTGACAAGATTGCGTCCGAACCGCCGGTGTGGCGAGACGAGTGCCGCCTGATGGTACTCCACAAGGACAGCGGGGAAATCGAGCACAGGATTTTCAAGGACATCATCGATTATTTCGGTAAGGGGGACACATTTGTCTTCAACAACACAAAAGTATTTCCGGCGCGGCTTTATGGCAAGAAAGAGAAGACCGGGGCTGAGATTGAGGTGTTCCTGCTCAGGGAACTCAACCGCGAACAGAGGCTCTGGGATGTCATCGTCGATCCGGCAAGAAAAATCAGAATAGGCAATAAACTCTATTTCGGCGAGGATGAAAGTCTTGTGGCTGAAGTGATTGACAACACGACATCGCGGGGGCGGACACTGCGTTTCCTTTATGACGGAAACTACGAGGAGTTCAAGGATGCCCTGTTTTCTCTTGGTGAAACGCCTGTCCCGAAGTGGGTTAAGCCGCACGTCACGAAGGAGGACGAGGAAAACTATCAGACAATCTTCGCAAGTGAGGAAGGGGCGGTCTGCGCTCCTGCTGCCGGTCTGCATTTCAGCCGCGAACTTATGAACAGGATGATTCTCAAAGATATAAACAAGGCTTTCATAACCCTGCACATGGGCATCGGCCATTTTCGCTCCGTTGATGTCGAGGATCTTTCCAAGCACAAGATGGATTCGGAGAGGCTGATTATTACTCCGGAGGCAGCCGGTATAATCAATTCTACAAAGGAAGCCGGCCACAAGGTCTTGGCTGTCGGCATTACCGTGATGCGTGGGCTTGAAACCTTTGTCACGACGGACGATGAGGTGAAGCCATATGACGGTTGGACCAACAAATTCATATTCCCTCCTTATCGCTTTGCGGTTCCGAATGCGATTGTTTCCAACTTCCATCTTCCGGAATCCACGATGCTGATGTCCGTTGCCGCTTTCGGTGGCTATGAGAAGGTTATGCACGCCTACAAGGTGGCTCTTGACGAAGGTTACAAGTTCGGGCCGTACGGAGATGCGCTCCTGATAGTATAAAAAAGAAAAATAACATATAAAAAAAGAAAAAACCGTTTCCCTGAAGAGCTTGGGAAGCGGTTTTTTCTTTTGTTTGTCATAGATTTGCCGGACAGGAAAACGGTTTGTGAAATGGAGAACAATTATGAAACTGTCTGCCTTTGTGCCCTGAATTCTATTTTGGGATATGAACCTCGGGTGGCATCGGCTCTGATTGAAAACCTTGGAAGCGCCTCTGCTGTGTTCGAAATGTCGGACGCGGACAAGGATGCGGTGTTCGGACCCTACAGCAAGTATAGGGGAAAGATTGTGAAGAAGGAGCTGGATGCGGCCGCGGCGGTGTTGCAGAGGCTGCGGAGAGATGGGACGGTGTTTGTCGGCATCACTTCTGATGAGTATCCGAAAAGACTTAAGGGCTGTGAGGATGCGCCGTTGGGGATTTTTGTCAGGAGCGACAGCCCCGTGGAGCGGATATTTGCCGGCACGGAGCATTATGTCGCAGTCGTCGGGACTCGGGAGATTACTCCGTATGGGGAACAGTGGTGCCGAGATATTGTGCGGACACTGGCCGGCTCGGGCGCGGCCCCGTGCATTGTCAGTGGGCTGGCTTACGGGACGGACATCATTGCGCACAGGACTGCCGTTGAGTGCGGGCTGCCGACGATAGCTGTCATGGCCACCGGGACTGACACTGTCTATCCTGGCCGGCACCGGGGCTTTGCCGAACATCTTGCAGGGCTGCCTGGGTGTGCCCTCGTGACGGACTATCCTCCGGGAACCGCTCCTGTGGCTCTGAACTTCATACGGAGGAACAGGATAATCGCCGGGCTGAGCGACAGTGTGATTCTCGTCGAGTCGGCAGTGAAGGGCGGCGGGATGATAACCGGCCGGCTTGCGTTTTCCTACAACCGTTCTGTATACGCCTTGCCGGGGCGCGGAGACGACAGCCGTTCGCAGGGTTGCAACCACCTTATAAGGGAGGGCGTTGCGGAGATAATAGACTCTCTTGATGGGCTGAATGTGCAGCTTGGCCTTTGTGAAAAGGGCCGAGGGTGCGGAGGAATGCAGGGCTGTTGTCGGATTGTTCGAGGTGACCTGACGGAGAGATATTCACGGACACTTCCGGAAGACAAGATTGCAGCCATGACAGCAGTCTTGCTGAAAGTCAGGGAAAGGCGCGGAATCGATTTTGACGGGCTGTGTGACGCGACCGGGCTGCCCTACAGGAGCGTTGCTGAAGTGGTTTCCCTGCTGGAAAACGACGGGATGATAAGTGTTGACCTGCTGCGCCGCTGTTCAATACGGGGATAGGCAAATTGAAAAGAAATGAGAAAGATGATGTAGGTTATTTTTTGAAGGTTTCTTAAATTTGCAGCGCTATGCTGAATTTTATAGATACACACACTCATCTTTATGATGCCGCATACGGGGGAGACGGAGTTGGAGCCGTGAGGAGGGCGATTGAGTCCGGGGTTACGAAAATTGTGATGCCGGACACTGACGAGACAGTGAGGGACGCGATGTTTGCGCTCTGCGGGGAATTTCCTGAGAACGCCTTTCCTTGCCTGGGACTGCACCCTACTGAGTTCAAGGACAACTGGCGGGAGGAACTTGAGATGTTGGACGGGTATGTAGGCAGGAAAGTGGTTGCGATAGGCGAAATAGGGATTGACCTTCATTGGCGCAGCGACAATCTGGATGCTCAGATTGAGGTCTTCCGCTATCAGCTGGATATGGCCCTGAGACTGAATCTTCCGGTCATAATCCACAACAGAGAAGCCACGGGGCAGATTTTCCGCGTACTGGAGGATTTTCGCGGAAGGGGACTTCGGGGAGTCTTTCATGCCTTCAGCGGAAGCGCTGAGACATTCAGGGAGATGGACCGTTATGGGGATTGGATGGTCGGAATCGGCGGCGTTCTCACATTCAAAAAAGCCTCGATTGCCGAGACGGTGAAGACAATTCCGCTCGAACGCATAGTGCTTGAGACAGATTCTCCATATCTTACGCCGGCACCATATCGCGGAATGCGGAACGAAAGTGCATATATCCCGATAATAGCGGATAAACTGTCTTCTCTGAAGGGCGTCCCTCTCGAAGACGTCGCGTGCGTGACGACGGAAAACGCCGAACGGCTCTTCGGAATATAGGCATTTCCATTTGCGACGTAATTCGTAAAGCTCATAATCATAATAAATATGAAGAAGGGAAAGTCATCCATACTTATAATCTACACCGGAGGAACGATAGGAATGAAGTCGGATCCGACGGACAATACGCTCAAGCCGTTCAACTTCAGACAGATATTGGACGAAGTTCCTGAACTCGCGAAGTTTGCCTGCCGGATAGACTCATATTCCTTCAGTCCGATAATCGACTCTTCTGACGTTGAACCGTCGATGTGGCTGAAACTTGCGGATCTTATAGATGACAAGTATGACGAATACGACGGTTTTGTAATTCTTCACGGCACCGACACGATGTCCTACTCGGCGTCTGCGCTCAGCTTTATGATAGAGGGACTTACCAAGCCTGTCATATTTACCGGGAGCCAGCTGCCTATCGGAGTGCCGAGAACGGACGGAAAAGAAAACCTCATATCTGCAGTGGAGATCGCTTCCGCGAGAGATGCCGACGGTCACGCTATAGTGCCGGAGGTCTGCGTCTATTTTGACAATCTCCTGATGAGGGGTAACCGCACGACAAAAATGAGTTCGGATAACTTCAAGGCATTCTGCAGTGAGAACCTTCCACCGCTTGCCGAGGCCGGAATCAACATACGCTATAATTCCCGTCTGATTCTGAAACCTTCTGACTGGAATGCACGTCCGGTTTTTCACAAAAGGCTCGACACGAGAGTTTCCATTCTGAAAATTCATCCCGGAATCACGGTGCAGGTGGTAAGAAACATTCTGTGCGGTGCGGAGACGCGGGCCGTCATCATCGAGACCTACGGCTCCGGCAATGCTCCGTCTGCCGAGTGGTTCCTCTCTGTGGTGCGGGAGGCGCATTCGATGGGAAAGGTACTCCTTAACGTGACGCAGTGCCCTTCCGGGTCGGTGAACATGGACCTGTATGCTACGGGGAAGTGCCTGAAGGAAGCGGGAGCCAGAAACGGTTATGACAGCACGACCGAGAGTGCGCTGGCCAAACTCTTTGTCCTGCTCGGGGAGAATCCCGACAATGCCGAAGTGGAGGAATCGCTGGAAAGTAGCCTTCGTGGAGAGATTACGCTGTGATGCCGGCTGTTGCCGTAAATTGCGATTGCTTTTTGATTCTGCAGGCCCAAATATCGTGTAAATATTTTTTTGTATGATTTTTTATTGCTAAATTGCACCGATTTTTAAGGTTTTGGCAGTGCGGCGACGCGTTGCGTGAATCGGGGAAATTACATATTTTAACGAAAAACAAACAATTTAATAGTATTAATTATCAAAAAACAGTTATGAAAAAAATTTTCATGTTTTTGGCAGCTATTGGCTTGATGGCCTTTTCTGCACAGTTCGCATCAGCTCAGGATCAGGCAGCTGACGCTGCATCTACCGAAGAGGTTGCCGCAGCCCCGACTCAGGTGACTTCTCTCGCTGAATTGACTGCAGCCCAGGAAGAAGTTCCTCTTCACCAGGCAATCAAGACCAAATTCATTGAAGGTGGTCCTGAGTTTATGGCAGCCATCATTCTCTGTCTTATCCTCGGTCTTGCAATCGCAATCGAGCGTATCCTCTACCTCGCATTCTCAAAGACCAACACCAAGAAGCTTCTTGAGGGCATCGAGAAGGCTCTCGAGGATGGTGGCGTTGAGGCAGCCAAGGACCTTTGCCGCAACACACGCGGTCCGGTAGCAAGCATCTTCTACCAGGGTTTCCTCCGTATGGATCAGGGAATTGAGGTTGTCGAGAAGACGGTCGTTTCCTACGGTTCTGTTCAGATGAGCCTTATGGAGAACGGTCTTAGCTGGATTTCCCTCTTCATCGCCATCGCTCCTTCTCTCGGATTCCTCGGTACCGTCATCGGTATGATCCAGGCATTCGATGCAATTCAGGCAGCTGGTGACATTTCTCCTAACATCGTCGCTGGAGGTATGAAGGTCGCCCTCATCACAACTGTCGGCGGTTTGATCGTAGCTATGATTCTCCAGGTATTCTACAACTACATTCTTGCTCAGATTGAGAAGCGCACCATTGAGATGGAAGACGCATCAATCAGCCTCGTGGACATCTTGGTTAAATATCAGAACAAATAAATCAGAATAAAATGTACGCAAAAATCATAAAAATCGTAGAGTGGGTTCTCCTCGCAATCGGCGTTCTTCTGGCTGTATTCGGTTTCGTTTACGGTTTCGTGTCGAACGACGGTCTCGCGACTGACATCCTGCTTTACTGCGCGTATGCTCTGGTTGTCGTGGCTATCCTCGCCGTTATCTGCCTCGGACTCTACTTCACGATAAAGCAGAACCCGAAGGGACTCATCAAGATGGGTGTCGGCTTGGTTGTCGCTGCGGTAATCGTCGGCATAGCGTACCTGTTGGCTCCGGGAACGGAGGCTGTCGGCACGAGCGTCCAGACTTCTGCCGGGATGCTTAAGTTTACCGACACAATTCTTAATGTCACCTATCTCTGCTGCGGTGCCGCTGTTGTGGCAATTCTTGTAGGAACGGTGGTTAACACAGTACGTAACAAATAATTACAACTATGGCCAGCAAAAAGACTCCAGAAATAAATTCAAGCTCCACGGCGGACATCGCGTTCCTGCTGCTGTGCTACTTCCTGATGACCACGACAATGAATCAGGATTCCGGACTGCAGCGCCGTCTCCCGCCGATGCCTGCGGAGAACCAGAAGGCAGAGGATCAGAAGGTCAATCGACGCAACATCATCATTGTGAAGATCAACTCTGCGGACAGGCTTTTCGCCGGAAATGAAGCAATGGAAGTCAGCCAGCTGAAAGACAAGATCAAGGAATTCCTTACCAACCCGACCGACGACCCGAGGTTGCCGGAGAAGAAAATCAAGGACATCGAGGGATATGGCGAATACCCTGTTTCCGAAGGTGTGATTTCTCTTCAGAACGACCGCGGTACAAGCTATCAGGCCTATATTGCGGTTCAGAACGAGCTGGTGAAGGCAATCAACGAGATTCGTAACGATTTCTCCCGCGCAAACTACGGCAAGCCTTACGATAGGCTCACCGAGGATCAGCAGAAAATCGTGCGTGAAGCGGTGCCTCAGAAGATTTCCGAGGCGGAGCCTAAGGATGTTTCAAAAAGATAGGAGAGAAGGATATGTCAAAATTTAGAAAAGACGGTAAGAAAACGACGCCGATGGCCAGCACGTCATCAACGTCAGATATCGTGTTCATGTTCCTATTCTTCTTCATGGTGACGACCAACCTCCGCAAGACGGAAAACAAGGTCATCGTGAAACTTCCGGAGGCTTCCGAGGTTGTGAAACTGGAAAGAAAGGACCTCGCATCCTATATTAATATAGGTACGCCGGTGAAGCATCTCCAGTCGCAGTTCGGTACCGACTCACGAATCCAGCTTAACGATTCCTTCAAAACCGTGGACGACATTCGTGACTTCATCGCTTCGGAGCGTGACTCCAAGAGTGAGGCCGACAGGGCGTTCATGACGGTTGCCATCAGAGCTGACGAGAACACGACAATGGGTATTGTAACGGATGTGAAGCAGGAGCTCAGAAGATGCTCCGCGCTGAAGATCATGTATTCGGCAAGAAAGGCTGAGAAATAGACAGTACTTTAAATGCAGAAGGGATGTCCTGAGAGAAAAACGATTGGGACATCCTTTTTTTAGTAATCATCAAACAATGAACAAAAGAAAAGTATCAATAATCATTGCCGCGGTGCTCATTGCCGCGGCAACTGTCGCTACCGTTTTCTCGCTGAAGAAGCAGCGCACGGAGAGCGTTCCGAAGTATGTTTTTCTCTTTATCGGGGATGGAATGGGACTTGCCCATGTGGCTGCCACGGATTCTTTCCTTGCCTATCAGGACTCGTGCTATGGAGGTGGTTACCTCACATTCACCCAGTTCCCGGTTGTCGGTCTGACCCGAACCTACTGCGCCGACAGTGGCGTGACTGACTCGGCGGCGGCGGGCTCCGCAATTTCATGCGGACAGAAGACGAATACCGGACGCATTGGCACAGCCATCGACGGGTCTCCGATGAGATCGGTGGCATACGAGCTCAAGGACGCCGGCTATCAGATCGGGATCATGTCCGATGGGCCTGTAAACCATGCAACTCCGGCGGTTTTCTATGCACACGTCGACAAGCGCAACCAGTATTATGAGATAGCACAGGAAATTTCCACCTGTGGATTTGACTTTCTTGGCGGCTCTGAACTCATTGATCGTTACGGAAAGAAGCACGATAAGGAAGACGTAGTGAAGCTCATTGAGGCGGACGGCAATACGCAGGTCTGCTTCGGTCTTGATGCACTGACCGCCTCGACAGCCCGCACAAAGGTGCTTCTCCCACCAGCTCCTGAGGAGACATCCGACTTCGATGCTGCCGACCAGAACAAGAACTACGACCTCAGCATGTCCGGAGAGGGAATGCAGGCACCGGATTTCGTCAAGGCCTGCCTTGGTGTCCTTGATGAAGACAAGCCGTTCTTCATCATGTGCGAGCAAGGCTACATCGACTGGGCATCGCACAGTAACCGCACAATGCGCGTGATAGAGAGCGTCAAACTGCTCGACAAGGCAGTTGCCGAGGCTTATGCTTTCTATCTCAAGCATCCGGACGAGACTCTTATACTCGTCACGGCCGACCACGAGACCGGAGGATTCACATTCGGAACAAAAAGCTACAGAACCAACTGGGCTGTCCTTGACAAGTATTGGGAGGGATGCTCTCATGATGACTCGACTCTGACAGACGAGGCTAACCGTGAACTTAACATACAGGGCCATGTCAACTGGGGTACTCATGGTCACACCGGATGTCCGGTTCCTATCTATGCGATTGGAAAGAATGCGGAGAAGTTCACCGGATTCTACGAGAACTCGCAGATTAAGGAGAGGATACTCTGCACCCGGAAATAATCCTGAAAAGGGAGGCTGTCTTTGAAAAAAATCAAAACAGCCTCTCTTTTTTTTGAAAAAGTAGTGCGGGATAGAAGCTGTTTAGATTTTTTGTTCTGTTATTTTGAGATGTATTTTTGAGTCAGATTTTTTCGTTTTGAGAGGAGTTTAGCTGTGCTAAATGACGAGCAAAATGAGAAAATATGGCCAAAAAGACACCAAAAGAACGAACATAAAATAAATGTGAGAAAAATTTAAACAGATTCTTAGTATCTTTGTAAGATTTTTAGTCTGACCGGAGAATGGCCGGACATAATATTTACGGAAATGGAAAAAATCATCAGAACCAAGGTCAAGGATTTGCTTGCAAGCGAGCCCGGCAAAACTGTTCTGGCAAAAGGATGGGTCAGGACAAAGAGAGGAAACAAGAAAATCAACTTCATCGCTCTTAACGACGGGTCCACGATAAATAATATTCAGATTGTCGTAGATCTCGCGGCTTTTGACGAAAACCTTCTCAAGAGGATTACGACGGGCGCGTGCATCGGAGTGACAGGCGAACTTGTCGCTTCGCTTGGCAGCGGTCAGGCCGTTGAGATTCAGGCAAAGGAAATTGAGCTTTTCGGCGAGGCTGATCCGGATACCTATCCGCTTCAGAAGAAGGGACATTCCCTTGAGTTCCTCCGCGAAATCGCTCATCTCCGTCCAAGGACCAACACTTTCGGCGCGGTTCTGAGAATACGTCACGCGATGGCCTACGCCATCCACAACTACTTCAACAACAAGGGTTTTGTCTATCTCCACACTCCGCTCATCACGGCCTCTGACTGCGAGGGAGCCGGCCAGATGTTTCAGGTGACGACCCTTGACATGGAGAACCCTCCGCGCACTCCGGACGGAAAGGTTGACTATAGTCAGGACTTTTTCGGACGCCATACCAGCCTCACCGTCAGCGGACAGCTTGAAGGCGAGCTCGGAGCGATGGCTCTCGGAGAGGTCTATACTTTCGGACCGACATTCCGCGCCGAGAACTCCAACACTCCGCGTCACCTTGCCGAGTTCTGGATGATTGAGCCGGAGATGGCGTTCTATGACGTGAACGACAACATGGATTTGGCGGAGGACTTCATCAAGTCTCTGATTCAGTATGCCCTCGACCACTGTATGGATGACCTCAAGTTCTTGAATGACATGTATGACAAGGAACTCATCGAAAGGCTCCAGAACGTTGTCAAGACAGATTTCGTGCGCCTTACCTACACCGAGGGAATAAAGATTCTCGAAGAGTCCGGAGAGAAATTCGAGTTCCCTGTCTATTGGGGTGTGGACTTGCAGTCAGAGCATGAGAGATATCTTGTGGAGAAACATTTCGGCAGGCCGGTTATCCTTACGGACTATCCTAAGGACATCAAGGCATTCTACATGAAGCAGAACGAGGACGGGAAGACCGTTCGCGGAATGGACGTCCTCTTCCCGAAGATCGGCGAAATCATCGGTGGCTCGGAGAGGGAGGCGTCGCTTGAGAAACTTAACGCCCGCATTGACGAGCTCGGGATGAGCCGCGAGTCGCTTGAGTGGTATCTTGATACGCGCCGTTTCGGGTCGGCTCCTCACAGCGGATTCGGACTCGGCTTCGAGAGACTGCTTCTTTTCGTGACGGGCATGGCCAACATCCGGGATGTGATTCCGTTCCCAAGAACTCCGAAAAACGCTGAGTATTAGAATAATACAACACAAAACGCATAGATATGTTGATAATCGGAATTGCCGGGGGATCCGGTTCGGGAAAGACAACGGTGGTGAAGGCACTCACGGATCAGTTGAAAGAGAGGGTCGTGGTAATCCCTCAGGACTCCTACTACAAGGATTCCAGCCATCTTCCGATGGAGGAGCGCCAGAAGGTGAACTTCGACCATCCGGACTCAATTGACTTTGACCTTCTTGTCCGTCATCTTAAGGAGCTCAAGGCCGGCAGGTCTATCGAACAGCCGGTCTATTCCTACATCACCTGCTCGCGGAGCAAGACCGAGACCATCACCGTAAACCCGGCTGAGGTCATAATTGTGGAGGGCATTCTGATTTTCTGCTGTGCCGAACTCAGGAATCAGATGGACATCAAGATTTTCGTCGATGCCGACGATGACGACAGACTGATGCGCGTGATGGCACGGGACATCATCGAACGCGGAAAGACCGTGGAGACCGTGATTCAGCGCTATTCGCGCACGGTAAAGCCGATGTTCCTCCAATTTATCGAGCCGAGCAAGAGGTATGCCGACGTGATTATCCCGCAGGGAGGTCACAACAAGGTGGCAATCGACGTTATCGCTGCGACAATCGAGAAATCGCTCAATTCCGGTCATTAACAGGAGGCCTGCCATGCGACGGATAAATTCGGAGGACAAGGCAGGGTTATACATCACCGTGATATTCCATCTCACGGTGATTATTGTTTTGCTTGCTGTGCAGATTGGCTCGCAGCTGAAGGAAGACACGAGTTTTCTGATGGATTTCTCCAAACAGGAAGAGACCGAGAGACAGGAAAAAGAGGCGGACTTCAAGGAAAGCATCAGCCGCCGTCTGGACGAGCTTATCAGCGGCGGTTCTGCCGGTACGCCGGTGCGTAATGTCACCGTTGACCGCAGCGCCCCTCTGAAGGACGACCGCAACACGGATGCCGAGGAACTCTACCGTGAGAACGAACGGCTGCAGCGTGACCTCAAGGGACTGGACTCCCGTCAGGAAGATGCCAGGGATGAGACTGTGGATATGGGAAGGACAAACCCGCGTGAGGAGAGAAAGAAGGACAACCGGCAGTATTCCGGGCCGTCGGTGCTCAGCTGGACGCTTGACGGACGTAAGGCCAGCACACTCCCTATTCCTGCCTACAAGTGCTACAATGGCGGGGACGTGACAGTGCTCATAAAGGTCAACAACAGTGGCACCGTTGTCAGTGCAAAGGTTGTGGAGGCTGTTTCAAGCCCTGACGAGTGCCTGCGCAAGTCTGCAATCAGGGCGGCACGCACCTCGCGTTTCAGCGCATCGGCCTCCGCTCCGGCCTCGCAAGTGGGCGAAATAACCTACCGCTTTGTTGCCCAGTAGGGCCGGCGTCGGGGCGGTTAATTCTTTTTTCTTAACTTTGCCGTCTATGATCAGTGGATTCATATCTCGCAGGATTCAGTTCAGAGGGCGGATGGCTTCGGTTTGCGTGGCCGTCAGCTTCCTTGTGATGATTGTGGCGGTGGCGGTGTCTTCCGGTTTCCGGAGCGAAATTCGCGACGGGCTGAGTGAACTTTGCGGGGATGTGACCCTCATGCCTCTGAACCAGAACTATATGGGAGAGTCCGAGCCGATTCCTTCCGGACCGGCGTTTCTGCCTGCTGTTATGGAACTTGACTGCGTGAAATCCGTCAGAGGAACAATTGTCCGTGCCGGAATAGTCAAGGAGGGCGATCTGATTCATGGAGTGCTCTTCAAGGGCGTTGAGGACTATAGGAAGAACGACTCGTCGGCCCTCTCCGTTTCGGTGCCGTCACAGCTTGCATCCATGCTGAAAATCGGCGTGGGTGAGGACATTGCGGCGTATTTTGTCGGGGAGAAGGTCATAGCCAGAAAGTTCAGGGTGGAGTCGGTCTATGACGGAATCCTGTCTTCGGAGGACAAGCTGATTGTCTATACGGATTTGCAGACCATGCGCCGGATTAACGGATGGAAGGGAAACAATGTTTCTGCCCTTGAGGTGTCGCTGAAGGAAGGCTGCCGCAGCGAGGAGAGCATACGCCAGGCGGCGATTGACATAGGCGCCGAGGTGTTCGCGCATTCTTCCGGGGACGAGCCGACTGTAATCGTGAGTTCGGTGGTGCAGAGTTACCCTCAGCTGTTCGACTGGCTGAATCTCATCGACTTCAATGTGCTTGTAGTGCTTGTTCTGATGACAATAGTTGCCGGATTCAACATGATTTCGGGGCTGCTGATACTCCTGTTCGAGAATGTGCCGACCATCGGGCTGCTGAAGGCTCTCGGAATGAAAGATCGCGGAATTGCGGCGATATTCCTCCGAAGTTCTGCGGTGCTTGTCGGCAAGGGTATGGCTGTTGGGAATGTGGCCGCGCTCGGACTGTGCCAGATTCAGAAATACACCCGCCTTCTGAAACTCAGTCCCGAGAACTACTTTGTCTCGTTTGTCCCTATCCACATAGACTGGCTCCAGATTCTCGTGGCGGACGCGCTTTCCTTTGCCGTCATAATGCTCCTTCTTCTCCTCCCGTCAATGTTTATCTCCCGCATCGACCCTGCCCGCACCATGAGGGTGGAATAATAAATCTTCCTGTCAGTTCACCCGGAGATCGCGGACACAGCGGACCTTATTGGCATTTTCATTATTCACGGTGACGACACTGCTTACGACAAAACCAAATTTTGTCTGGTTTTTTACATTGTTTCCAAATGGACCGAATGACCAATATGTTCTTGTCATTGTTTGACAGTTTTCACCGGAGTCCATATAGTAACGCATTATGGCGGCCTCGGTCTGGTTCGGGGTGCGGTAGCCTTCAGGACAGTATGGATTGCCGTTTCCTTCTGCTACACTTTTGTCAACTGCAGCATTATAATCCTTGAAAAGAGGATTCTCGCTTCTTGTGGATTGCGTAGGATAGCTCTCAAATTTTTTGTAGAGCCTGTTCTCCTGCGATGTCTCGTCTGCAAAAATCAATTCCTTCGATGTGTAGTAGCGAAGCGCCTGCTCGTTGAGGTGGGTGCAAGTGAAGACATAACTCCCGTCGGAGCGTTTTTCAACCTTGATGTAGTCGTCAGGCTCCTTGTCAATCGCATAGGTTTCATCCTCATTGCCGTCAATGTATCCGAGATTTCGGACACAGCGGATAGCCGAACCTTGAATGTCTCCTGAGTAGTTGTGATAGAAATGTCCGGTAGAGGTGCCTTCCTCAGCCCATAGCATAGTTGGGTTATTACTATTTTTTATTTCTTGTCCACTATTGGCATAAGGGCCGCTTTCTCTCGGATCGTCAGCTGCGGAACAAGTTGATGACACAATGTGCTGCTGCCACTTTTTTGAGTCAGACGATTTCCTGTCTTCCGGACTTTTGTTGTAGAGTTTTGTCTTTGTGTTCAGAAGGCCGTCTCCCACATAAAGACCTAACAATTGGTTGATGGATGCGAGATACCATCTGACTTCGCTGCGGTCGATTTTTCCGTCACCGTTGTTGTCGCGGTTGCGGGTGAGGCAGGAATACCGCATATAGGCATATTCATTTTGGAGTTGAGGCGTGTCATTAGGAACTTCATAGTTCATATATTTGCTCCAGTTACCACCACTGAAACTGTTGTTGCCAACTCCTTTAGGGCTGAGTTCCCACTCCTTGCAAGAGTTGAAAAGCCCGTTGAAAGCCTTGTTGTTACCTCGTTTTTCATCAGTTGCGCTTGTTACACTCCAATACTTATCCCATCTTCCATCATACTCATCGGTATTCTCAACACCCTAGGCCGTCTGAAGGGCGGTGTAGCTAAGGTCAGTGTTGTAGACACACTGGATTGAACGCTGCTGTATGGTCACAACAGAACCTGTGGTGCTGGACTCTCCGTCCTTGCTTTTTTCCGAGTTACAGAGAATGTGCAGTTTGCGGTCGTCCTTGTTCACAAAACTCTTCCACAGGTCGGACGAACGCTGACCATTGATTGGATTCTCGTTGTAGTAGTACTCGTCCACAAAAACCGTGAGGCAGATATTCGGGAGACTGAGGTCGGTTGCGTCTTTATGGTCGAATGCGCTGGTGGCAGGGTTTACGAGATATTTGTTCACCTCGTCCTTGATGAATTGGCAGAGCTCCTTCACATCCATAATTCCGTCGTTGTGGTAGCCTGCGAGTCCGGCTGTGCCGTCATCCTCCTTGTTCTGCTCCGCTGTGCAGAATGTATTGGAACTGTGAAACTGACGCGGAGTGTACTTGCGTCGCTTGTCTTTGAAATAGTTGCCGGTGTCGTCCTGTTTGTTCAGACGGAAGTGCACCCATTGGTAGTATAATGGTCCCCAGAAACTGGACAGGTTGTTAAGTTAAATTTTAGACTTAAC
>ENA-UOIY01000220-UOIY01000220.1-human-gut-metagenome-genome-assembly--contig:-P114-NODE-220-length-98336-cov-7.920473_pt1 | contig 98336 bp, 78 predicted proteins | sample MGYA00242335_ERZ723882 | MGnify/ENA metagenome assembly ERZ723882 | reverse complement strand
ACTTTCATTACTATTTGTGCCGCCAGCCGAAGGCGGCGGAATGGAGATTAATATGCCAAGAACAGGAATTACTGCTTATGATTTACTAATCTCTTGTCCTGGGGATGTCCTTCAATATGCTGAGATTGTGAAAGAGTGTGTTGAGTCATTTAATCATACTTTAGGTTGTATTAATAATGCTGAAATTGTAACACGACATTGGGCTACTGACAGTTTTCCTCAATCTGGAGACAGACCGCAAGAGTTATTAAACAAGCAATTTGTGCGAGATTGTGACGCAGCAGTCGCAATTTTCTGGACAAAATTTGGAACACCTACGGATAAGTATGGATCAGGAACTGAAGAAGAAATTGAAGAGATGCTACGCGGATTTATATTTCAAATGATGAGAGAAAGATTCGTAAGCTAAAGCAGATAGATAATAGCGGCATCTATTTTGAAGCAAACTTATCAGCTAATGGAATTATCTCTTTTATAAAGGATCTGCTTACTAGACTGCAGTTGGATACTGATGATTTTAGTTTTTCCTTATCAGAGGTGACGTTTGACATTGATAATGAAGATACCTGGGCAGAGGGCTTAATTCCGGTAGCAAAATTCTTTTATAATTTTACAGAAGATTTGGTAAATAAAGGTTTGATTGATTCTGCTGAATTAGAAAGCCTAAAAACTAAAGAATACACAAAGAAGCTATTCAAAACCACGGATTATCCAGCAGTTGCAAATAGCAGAACGGATAATATGGGAAATTCTCTTCAAAAGAGATACAGAGCTAAATCCATTAATTTTAATGGCACTGAAATTTATGTATCAACACAGTTTTTTGACTCAGATAGAAATGCCGTAATTGATTGGTATAGAAGTCATTTATAATGTATAGAAACGAGGTACTATAAATGGAAGAAGAAAAGGTGCACTTAGGTGAGGGCATTGCCGATGAAGCAAAAATGTTCTAAACAAAGAAACAAAAGAAATTATAAACGCAATAATTAAGGCATTTTCTAAGAAGATAAAGGAAAAAATTCCAGAATTGCCAGATATGGTTGGGGCAAAAATAAAGAATCTAGCGGACAGCCAAAAGGTGATTGATGAAATAACAAAACAAAAAATTGATTTTGTCCGTTAGTGATGATGTTGGACCAAATTTGATTGGTCATCGGTATGATGACAGGGATGAATTTATTGATAAGTTTAAGGCTGAAAAATACCAGACAATCTTTAAACAGAAAAAATCGGAAAAGTAAATTCTTATTCCTATGGGATGTGTGCAGCAGAACTGTGTTAGAAGATGAATTATCACATTTACTTGATTATCTACTGGATTTTGCATGTGATGAAAAAATATTGGTGGTGTATAAAAAGGTGTGTAGAAAATATTTATATGTATATCCGAGGTACATTAAATTTTATATTGAAGCGTATCGGGAGATGTGGGAAGATGAAAGTAAAGAAGTAAAAGATTTTAAGTAATGTGTCAGTAACAATTTAGAAGATATCGGGTATAGTTGTGGGAGGTACAATGGGAAAGGTAATTAAAGAAACGATTCATGCCAATGGAATAGACATTGGTATTTATACACAGGACTTCGAAAATGAATTTATTTCATTAACAGATATTGCACGGTATAAAAGTGATGACCCAACAGCTGTTATTCAAAATTGGATGAGAAGTCGAGATGTGATAGAATTTCTGGGATTATGGGAAAGACTTCATAATCCAGATTTTAAACCCCTCGAATTCGAGGGGTTTAGAAAGCAAGCAGGAGCAAACGCATTTACAATGTCGCCAAAAAAATGGATAGATGCTACAGATGCAATCGGCATTGTTTCAAAAGCAGGACGTTATGGTGGAACATACGCTCATAGTGATATTGCTATGTCTTTTGCGACTTGGATTTCTCCAGAGTTTCAATTGTATATTATGAAAGATTACAGGAGATTAAAGACAGATGAAAATAGTCGATTGTCTTTGAACTGGAATTTGAACAGAGAAATTTCTAAATTGAATTACAAGATACATACTGATGCGATTAAAGACAATTTGATTCCGCCAGAATTAACACCTGCACAGGTGGCGTACACCTATGCGAACGAAGCAGATATGTTGAATGTTGTTTTGTTTGGAAAGACGGCAAAACAATGGAAAGCTGAAAATCCAGAAGTCAAAGGAAATATGCGGGATGTGGCAACGTTGAATCAATTACTGGTGTTTGCCAATTTGGAAAGTTATAATGCTGTTCTGATTAATCAAGGTAAAGACCAAAAAGAAAGAATGGAATTGCTTCGTCAGTTGACGGTGCAGCAGTTGCGGACATTGGAATCGGTAAGTTTGAATACTTTACAAAAGGTAGTAACAAATCATCATGAAAAATAGGATATGTATGTGAGTAATCAGTTGCAGAAACCATTTTCAGATATTGTTGGAGAAGAGAAGTAAAACGAAGCCAGTTTGTTTTTGCAGAATTAAGGAAACGGTAGAAAGTGTTTTTAGAAAACGGTTCCTTAAAAGAGCCGGTTCGTTGCTGCATATACATACTTCTTCCGACAAAAATGTTACTGAACTTGTAGCGACGCAGGGAAACAGGTGAGATCCCTTTTTCTTTCATTCCATTGCATTTGGCAAGAAGTCTGCCGACATGATGTTTAGAAAAAATGTTTAGAAAAAAATCTCTGAACACAGTCAATTAAGTCGTTCTCATCGAAATGGTTTTGTGGGGATATGTTTTAATTTGGTATGCACGACGAAGAGTGTTTGAAAAAACAAAAGAGGTGTGATATGGGGGATAACAGAATTGATTTGGTTGTAGAAGTGAATGACATTATAACCTATGCAATTTATCAGAATGGACTGCGTATTGTTCGCGGCATCAGCCTGAAAAACAATACAGAGCAGGATATTGAAAATCTTATGGTAAAAATCAGTTCTGACAGTGAATTGATTATGCCTTATGAACAGGGGATTCACACACTCAGAGCATCTGAGGAAATGAATCTTTCTGATTTTAAGATCTTGATAAAAGGGGATTATCTTGCCTCGCTGACGGAAAGGATTACCTGTACTCTGAATGTGGAATTGCTGGAAGGGGAAAATGTGATAGCTGCCTGTCATAAAGATATTACTGCACTGGCATATGATGAGTGGCCGGGGATGAGATATTTTCCGGATTATCTGGCGGCTTTTGTTACACCCAATCATCCTGTTATTGCAGACCTCTTACAATCGACAGCGAAATGGCTGGAAAAATGGACCAGCCAGCCTTCTCTGGAAGGGTACCAGTGTCAGGAGCCAAATCGTGTAAAAAAAATGGCAGCTGCAGCATATGCAGCGATACAGGAACGAAATATTACATATGCAAATCCGCCTTCAAGCTTTGAAATGGTCGGTCAGAGAGTTCGTTTGTGCGACACGGTTATGGACCAACATCTTGGAACCTGTATGGATATGACATTGCTGTACGCATCTGTGCTTGAAGCGATAGGTCTCAACCCGATTCTGGTGCTGATGAAAGGACATATTTTTGCAGGAGTATGGCTGGTGGATCAGTCGTTTGCAGACCCGCTGATTGAAGATCCGTCTCAGCTTGAGAAGCGCATGGCGAGCGGCATCCATGAACTGATTGTTGTGGAATGTACGGCGATGTGTGCGGGAAAGACGCATAATTTTGAGACAGCTATGAAAATGGCAGAACGCAATGTCAGTGCCTATGGGGATTTTCAGTTTGCCATTGATGTTATGCGTGCACGCCGCAGCGGAGTGCGTCCTCTGCCAGTAAGAATCAAGGGCGATACGGGGTATGTAATTCAGCATGAAGACCGGGAAGAAAAAGAAGTGACGGAACGGCCGGATGATCTCGGGTATACGCTGGATTTTAATACGATATCCAGAACAAATAAGGCTACGAAACAGACTCAATGGGAACGAAAACTGCTGGATTTAAGTATGCGTAATATGCTGATCAACATGCGTCTGACAAAGGCTGTGGTACCTCTTCTTACGGCAGATATCGAAGTAGTGGAGGATGCGCTGGCTGATGGTGAAGAATTTCAGGTCACTTCACGTCCGTTGGAATGGGATCTTGCGCAGATCAATGTGTTTCACGCAGAAAATACCAATCAGCTTGGACCGTATAAAGATCTGATTGCACTTGAATGCAAACATAAAAGAATTCCAACTATTTATTCCGAAAAAGAACTGAATCATACATTGACCAAGATGTATCGTTCTGCGAAGTCTTCTCTGGAAGAAAATGGTGCCAGCACTCTGTATCTGGCAATGGGATTACTGCGTTGGTTTGAGAAAAAGACAGAGGATGCAGTACCCAGATACGCGCCGATTGTTCTGATACCCATTGAGATTATCAGGAAATCTGCAAGTAAAGGCTACACTATGCGTATGCGGGATGAAGATGCCCAGATTAACATTACGATGCTGGAATTTTTAAAGCAGAATTATAGCATTGTGATTGGCGGATTAAATCCCATTCCGACGGATGAGCATGGTCTGGATATGAAGAAAATTTTTGCGATTATTCGTCATGCGATTATAGATGAAACCATGTGGGATATTGTGGAGTCCTGTTTTATTGGAAATTTCTCTTTTTCACAGTTTGTTATGTGGAATGACATTCACAACAGGACAGATTTCCTGGAGAGAAATAAGATTGTCCGCAGTTTGATAAAAGGTGCGGTCGACTGGGATTGTACCATTCCTGAGAATGTAGATACGGAGGAGGCCTATCTGCCGATTACAGCGGATGCTTCACAGCTCCGTGCAATTAATATGGCTGCTAATGAAGTGAGCTTTGTCCTTCATGGACCGCCGGGAACCGGTAAATCCCAGACGATTACTGCCATGATTGCAAATGCGCTTACAAGGGGACGGTCGGTTCTGTTTGTGGCGGAGAAAATGGCAGCTTTGGAGGTTGTACAGAAGAGGCTGAATGCACTGGGAATTGGTGATTTTTGCCTCGAGCTGCATTCTAATAAGGCAACGAAGAAAGCGGTACTGGATCAATTAAAACGAAGTCTCGAACTTGATGTATATGGAACGAAGACAGAATATGAGAGCAAGATTCAGGACATTCGCAGCATGAGAGAGAATCTGGATGCTTATGTGAAAGCGCTTCATATCAGGCGTTCATTCGGAAAATCGCTCCGAGAACTGATTGATTTGTATGAAATGATACCGGTATGCGAAAAAGAGGTTATTTTTGATCCGGATTACGCGGGCAATCTGACTCAGAGTGAACTGGACAATCAGCGGCAAGTGCTGGAAAGACTGGTGGCGGCCGGAAGAGGAGTTGGGCATCCGTCCAGTCATGCCTTGAAGGCAGTGCAGCAGACCGAGTATTCCCAGAATTTGAAAATTGAGCTTGAGGATGTGGTGGGAAGCTATTTATCTGCATTGGAAAGTTACAGGGAGAGTGCTGCTGCATTTGCAGATGTAATGGGAATTCAGCAACCGAAAACGAAAGAGGAATGGGTTCAGCTTAGGCAGTATGCAGAGGGCGCTGCATCTGTTGAAACAATTCCGAAGTTTTTGATGAAAGCTGAGAATATTGACATAGAATTTCTTGGGCCGATGGATTATATGCAGAAGGCAGAAGAATTTCAGAAGAGAAAAGAAGCGCTGCTGTCTCAATGGAATGAGAATTTCTTATGTATGGATCTGAGTATCTATCATAAGAAATATGATGACGCCGGAAAGAGGTTCTTAGGTTTAGGAAAAGGAAAGGCATTAAACGCATTGAAGGATGAAATGCAGGCGTTTGCATCATTCCCGGTGCTGGTGGAGAAAATTCCTGTACTCTTAGCTGATGTGGAGCTGTATCAAAAAGACGCGCAGATGCTGGAAACAGCAATGCAGTCTTTATCGCCGGAGTGGAGAGTTTTAATTTCAGATTATTTAACAGTTCAGGAACTTCAAAATTATCAGAAGCAGGTCAAGAGCCAGCTGGCTTTGGTAGCCGGATTTTCTGACCAGTTAAAGAAAATGGAAGCAGCCGGTATGCTGGAATCGGTATTGGAAACAGCAAAGAGCGTGCTTCAGTGTTTACAGACACTGGAAATATGTGAGAATAGGGCGGGAGCATTATTGCGGCTTGCAATCGACGATTCTGCTTCGGATTGGATGCAGGAGAAAATTGATACATGTAAAAATATTCTGGAACATTCTGCGGTAATGAAAGACTGGATTGTATACCGTCAGTTTGCAAAAGAAGCAAGAGACGTGGGTCTTGCGCCTGTTTGTGATGTGTATGAGGCTGGATTATCGCATGATGATGTGATGAATGTGTATTTAAAATCCGTATATAAATCGATTGTTTTATATGTAATTGAAAGTGAACCAGTACTTAACAGCTTTACAGGTATTGGATTTAATGAGCGGATTATACAGTTCAAAAAACTGGATCAGGAGTTTATGGAGCTTACAAAGGATGAGATGCACTATAAGCTGACGCATAATCTTCCATCCGGATTCGAATCGGTGGAAATCAGCAAGGAATTAAATATTTTGAGACGTGCAATTAGCAGCAATGGACGCGGTATTTCCATCCGTTCACTGTTTGAACAGATTCCGAATGTCCTGAAGAAGCTCTGCCCATGTATGCTAATGAGTCCGATTTCCGTGGCACAGTATTTATCTGCGGACAGTGAGCCGGTTGATATTGTGATTTTTGACGAGGCTTCACAGCTTCCGACCTGTAAGGCAGTTGGAGTGCTGGCGCGAGGCAGGAATGCCGTTATCGTAGGAGATCCGAATCAGATGCCGCCTACCAGTTTCTTTGCAGGCAATACAGTGGATGAGGATAATCTTGATATTGAAGATCTGGACAGTATTCTGGATGACTGTCTGGCACTTGGTATGCCGCAGGCACATTTGCAGTGGCATTACAGGAGCAGGCATGAAAGTCTGATTGCATTCAGCAATCATGAATTTTACGAGAATGGTATGCTCACATTTCCTTCCAGAAATGACAGAGAACGGCGAGTGAGATTTGAGAAGCTGGATGGATTTTTTGACCGGAGCAAAGGTAGGATAAATCAGGCGGAAGCCGAAGCAATCGTAAAGGAAATCAAGCGCAGATATGCAGATCCGATATTGAAACAGCAGTCAATCGGCGTTGTAACGTTCAATATCAATCAGCAGACGCTGATAGAAGATATGCTGGCAGTGGAATATCAGAAGAATGCAGATTTTGATGCATGGGCAAATACAGGAGAGGAAACGCTGTTTGTAAAGAACCTTGAGAATGTACAGGGGGATGAGCGTGATGTGATCCTGTTTTCGATTGTTTATGGACCTGATGCAGAGGGAAAGCTGACCATGAACTTTGGACCACTGAACAGGGAGGGGGGATGGAAACGTCTGAATGTTGCCGTTTCCAGAGCCAGATATGAGATGGTTGCATATTCTGTTATGACAGCCGATATGATTGATCTTCGCAGAACCAAATCCAGAGGTGTGGAAGGGCTGAAGAACTTTATCGAGTTTGCAGATAAAGGAAAGCTGAATGGGGTGTATCAGGACAATCGTGCGGCAAAGAATCAGGGGATTATGAAGAGCTTATGCCGTGAGATTGCAGCAGCGGGATATGAATACCAGATTGGGGTTGGACATTCTAATTTCAAAATTGATATTGCCGTTCTGAACCCATACAACAAGGACGAATACCTGCTGGGAATTATGCTGGATGGAGAATCATACAGACAGTCTGCGAATACCAAGGATCGGGAAGTGTCACAGATTGGCGTATTGGATGCCCTTGGCTGGGATTTACAGCGTGTATGGACTATGGACTGGTGGGATAACCGCGACAAGGAGATTCAGAAGATACTGCAGATTCTGGAAGAAAAGAAGGAAGAGGCAAAACTGGCTGTCAGGGAGAAGATATGTGATGAAGCAGAGAATACCGGAGATGGTGCTGAGGAAGTGGTTGTTTCTGAAGTGAAGGATTTAGAGGAAGAAGCGGCAGGAGATGTCGCAGAGCCGGGAACGCTGTTGGAAGAAGAAGCATCAGTTAAGGAACTGTCTTTTGAAGCAAAGTATGTTCCGGCAGACAATTACTCAGAAAATCAGGAAAAAATTGCAGCAGCGATACCCCAAAAGATTACAAAGAAGAATGTGGTTCCTCCAGCTGCTACATATGAAGTAGTTGGATATACTTCAGCAAATGTAAATGTTACATCATTGTCCACCAGTGAGTATGTGCAGAAAGAAGCAATGGCTCAGATTGTAGTGAAAGCCAATGCGATTATTGAGGCAGAGGCACCTGTTTCCTATGACCGCCTGGTTAAAAAGATTTTGAGGTCGTTCGGCATCGGAAGATCCAGTGCACAGACATTGGAATCGACGGATAAGGCATTGAGGAAAGCAGCAGGAAAGCTCAACAGACAAAATGGAATGAAGTTCTATTGGAAAGAAGATCAGGATCCCAATACGTATTATATCTACAGAAATGATACTGCCTGCGATGATTCAAGAAGTGTAAATGATATATCACAGCAGGAAATAAAGAATGCAGTTTGTAAAGCTATTCTGGATAAAGGTCCGATGGCTAAGGAAATTCTTTTAAGAGAAACTGTGCGGACGATGGGGTATAAGCGCACTACGGCAGCGCTGCTGGAGGCGGCGGAACGTGGGCTTAAGTATGGCAGAAAATCGGGGGAAATTGTTGTGGATGAGGAGAAGAGGTTTTCTTTAGCAGGAGAGGAAAAATAGTTTGTGGATTAAAAATAGCAGATAGTTTGCAAATGGTTGCCTCTGTTAAGAAAATTGAGAGAATAATTAGGTGAAATTGTACAGCAATATGCATCCTGATAGAATGGTGAAGATTTTTCGTCAGGGTTAAATTACGCTTTTTAGGCATTCAATTCATGAGCATCATTTAGCTGATTAATTTTTAGAGCTAAACAGATCCCTGCTGGAACATCCAGTGGGGATTTGTTTGTAAAAGAGGCGTATTTATTTGCTATCTCAGTTGTATCTTTACAAAATCAGTGGTAGCAACCATGCTTTTAGAATCAATATAGTAAAGTTAAGACCTATAAAGAAGAAAATCCTCTGCCAGACAGGAACACACCCAGTTCTCATTGGATGTGTGGGGGATGTAATACTGCTCTGAATTACTCTGGTTATATAGTAGTTCAAGCCTGTAGGTAGCGTATATTTGAATACAGAAGATAAAGTGCTGTGGAAAAATGATTAAAAATGTACAATATCTTTGGGATTAAATGAAGAATCATATATTGTCGTACAATTTTAATTTTTAACCCTAAAGGAGGTTATGCCCGGAAGAAGAGTTGTTTAAAAGTTAAAAGGGAGGGATTCAATGAAAGAACATCTTAGACGTTATATTAATAACATGAAACTGGAGAAAAAGCTTTTGATCAGCTATCTCCTTTTTGCAGTTATACCTATGCTGCTGATTGGAATCGTGATATGTATCGCATCGTTTCGTATTATTATTCGTCAGACCAGGGAGTATGCAGATATCATGATTGAAAGGATTAATCATGATGTGGATGGTTTTGTGGAGAATATTGAACGTCAGGCCTATAGCATTTACACAGATTTGGAGATTCAGAAGATATTGATGACGTCAAATGAGGTTTCTTTTATGCAACAACAGGATAATAAGGATCTGGTACATAAAAGATTGATTGGGATGTGGGTAACAGAAAAATATATAGTAGGATCTTACTTGTGCAGTACGGATGGAGGAGCTTATTTTACTAATATTAATGAGAGAAATGATATTATGCCTTCAGAAGTATTTGCTGAGGAATCCTGGTTTAGCGAGATTGAGAATGGAACCAAAAAGTCAGTGCTTACAGGAATACATAGTGACGGAAAATATTCAGATTCATCAGATCTTCGTCTGATTAGTTATGTACATGGGATAAATAATATTTCTACTGGACAATATATGGGATTTTTGGTTATTGATATTGATGTCAATGTACTTGAAGAACTGGCTGGCCGACATAGGGATTTGTTGGGAGGAGATATTACGATTCTGGACTCTGAGAGAAACGTTATGTATACAACAGCTCAAAAGCAGGAAGGAAGTGGTGTGGGATTTCCTATTACTATGGGAAATATTTCTGATAAAACAGGATGGATGGTTCAGCTTGAGATTCCATTGGGACAATTTATAAAAGAAGTTTATCATATTTTTTTGATTACGCTTGGGGTGGAGATTTTCTGTCTGATGGTATTTATTTGGCTGTCCAGGAAGATTTCTAAGAATATTAGTATGCCATTAGAGGAACTTCAGAAAGTAATGGAGTTGGTGGAGCAGGGAGATATGGAGGTGGAAGTAAGAATTGAGAGAGAGGATGAGATTGGAAAGTTAGCCGGTAGTTTTAACCATATGCTTTGCAATATAAAGGAGCTTATTGATAAGGTATATATAACTCAGCTTGGGAAAAAGGAGGCAGAGTTTTCGGCTCTTCAGAGTCAGATCAATCCCCATTTTATGTATAATACGCTGGAAACTGTGAATATGATGGCTATTTTAGAAGGTAATTATGAGATATCAGATTTACTAACAGCTTTTGGAAAGATTCTTCGGGTGAATCTGGATCAAAAGAACAATATTATTTTTCTGGCACAAGAGTTGGAATATATTGGAAATTACATAAAGATTCTCCAGATGCGGGATCATGAGTTGTTTACCTTTGAAATTCATACATCAGATCAGGCTAATATATGTCGAATTCCAAAGTTAACACTTCAACCCCTAGTGGAAAATAGCATAATACATGGGTTTAAAGAGAAGATGAGTCACAGGCATTTGGTAATAGAGGCAGATGTGGCAGAAGGATATTTGACTATTACTATACAAGATGATGGTAAGGGGATGACACCAGAACGGTTAGAGTATGTGCGTCAGTCGTTGGAATTGGAGGAGTCTATAGGAAAAAAGGCCAGTATAGGACTTAATAATGTTAATGAACGCTGTCAACTATTTTTTGGTAAAAGTTTCCAGATGAATATAGAAAGTCAGAAATCTGTAGGAACTAAGATTACATTAAAGGCTCAGGCTGTATATGGAGAAGGAAATGGAAATGGTACGGATTGTGGTAATTGATGATGAATATGTGATACGAAAAGGGATTATAAAGATCATTGAGATGAGCGGACAAGATTATCAGGTTGTGGGAGAAGCTTCAGATGGGCAGGAGGGTCAGCGGCTGCTTTTTAAAGTGTGCCCAGATATTGCTGTTGTAGATGTGAAGATGCCCAAGAAGAATGGTCTGGATATGATTGAGGAATGTATAGATCAGGGATTAGATTGTACTAGATTTATTGTATTGAGTGCGTATGATGATTATGTTTATACACGAAAGGGAATTAAACTGGGAATCTGTGATTATCTTTTAAAGCCGGTAAATCGCTTTGACTTTTTAAATCAACTGGAAGAGACATCTAAGATTGTAAAAAACGGAAGGGAAAAGAAAGAAGTAGAAGAGAGAATAGAGATGGTTCCAAGTGCAGTTGCAGATGCTGCGGTGAAACAGGCTCTTAGATATATAGATCGTTACTTTTATCAGGATTTGACGTTAACCTGCGTATCTGAGCAGGTTCATATGCATCCTAATTATTTTGGGACTCTATTTAAAAAAGAAACGGGCGTTAGTTATCTGAGCTATTTAACATCTGTACGTATGGATAAAGCCAAAGAATTACTGGATAAGACGGATCTTAAAATTTATGAGATAGGTCAGATTGTGGGATATTATAGTCCAAAACATTTTGCAAAATTATTTAAAAAACATACGAATATGACCCCTAATGAATACAGAGAAAGAGAAAGGTCACAGAATACGTAGAACCGATACCTTATCTTAAGTTTGTGCCATATCCTTCCCAATGGGTTTTGTATATAATAAAAGCAGGAACATGAATAATAAAAAGGGAGGTATTACAATGAAAAGGACGTTTATGGCAAAGTCAATGGCTCTTTTTATGGCAGCAGCTATGCTGGTGGGATGCGGAAGTAAGGGGGATGGAATGCCTGAATCCCAGGGCGGGGAAGTTCAAGAACAAACAGAAAAAGAGGACAGCTCGGAAAAAGAGGAACAGGTTGTGATCCGTTTTGCCGGATGGCTGGAAGTAGAGGAGGCAACAGCACAGCTGTTTAAAGATCTGATGGCAGGCTTTGAAGCTAAAAATCCAGGAATTAAAGTGGAAACGGTAGCTATTCCATTTAATAATTTCAAAGATCAGATTATGATTGCAGCTAATTCGGGGGATGCTGCAGATGTTATTATGGGAAATGATCAGATGATGTCTGCATTTAATGGAGCGCAGATTCTGGAACCGTTGGAGGGGATATTGGATCAGGCGGTGATCGATGATTTGATTCCAGTGTATAAGGAAGCGACAATGTATAATGGTAAGCTGTGTTCTGTAGCTTGGATGCCTCATCCGGTAGCAATGTTCTACAATAAGGATTTGTTTGAAAAGGCTGGTTTGGACCCGGAAATGCCGCCAAAAACATGGGAAGAAATGGAAAATGCTATTGAAAAGATCAGCGCTTTAGGTGAAGACGAGGACGGAAATAAGATTTATGGACTGGCTATTCCCAATGGAAAAGGCTCTCATGCAGCTCAGAGATTCCAGGGAATTGTATATTCTTATGGTGGTAATTTCTTAGATGAAAATGGAAGTCCTAATGTAGAAACTCCCGAATTTAAGGAAGCATTTCAATTTATGAAAGATATGGCAGATAAAGGATACATGCCGGAATGTGTAGATGCCAAGGATGCTCGCAGCCTTTTCGCGACAGGAGTAGCTGGTATTACTTTTGAAAGTGAGATGGGGCGAAATATTTACAGAACAACGAGTGGAAAAGGAGAAGACTTTGATAAATCTATGGGAGTTGCATTGTTCCCAGTGAATAAAACAGGTGAGTCTACTACTATTAATACACGTCATGAGTTAGGAGTTTATGCTCAGTCAGAGCACAAGGAGGCTGCGGCCAAATTAGTAGAATATCTTCTTAGTGAGGAAGCAGCAGTTATGTATTATGAGGCTCAGGATGCTATGTCTCCGAGAGAATCGATTTCTCAGCTGCCTCAGATGAATAAGGATGAATATTCAAAAGTATTCAATGAACAATCTGCAACAGCCAAACCAGTGAAGATTACTAATGCAATGTTTGACAATGCTATGTCTGAGATGAGCAAATCAATAGAACGTGTCCTTGTGAACCATGAGGAGATTGATGTGGTGCTGTCTGATCTTCAGAAGGTTGTAATAGATATGTATCAGCAGTAATGAGAAATCCGGTACTATGGTCGGGCAGAGGCTGTTTGGCCTCTGCCCGTCTATATTTATGGAAGGTGAGATTATGACTCGAAAAACAAAAACATTTCTGTTTGCAATGGGATTGGTTATACCTGCGTTTATTATGCTGTGTTTAACGATTATTACACCCCTAATAAATATTATTTGGATGAGCTTTCATGATTACAGTTTACTGGATATCAAACATATAAAATGGAATGATTTTAAAAATTATGTCATTTTATTTCATGAAAAAGAATTTTGGAATTCTTTTCTGAGAACTATTTTCTATGTAGCAGTTACAGTAGGGGTGCAGTTTGTGCTGGGAATGGCAGTGGCCTTGCTTTTGAACAAAAAATTTCCAGGTCGGAATTTTATGAGAGGCCTTATTTTTCTTCCATGGACAATTCCTACTTTAATTGTCGCTGTTATATGGATGTGGATCATGCAGCCTCAATATGGTGTTCTTAATTATATTCTGCGCTCTTTGGGAATAATTTCAGAAAATATCAGTTGGTTGTCTTTTCCGAAGACGGCTATGGCCAGCGTTATAGTAGCGGCAGTATGGAGACAGCTTCCATTTATGATGGTAATGCTTCTGGCTGGGCTTCAAACTGTTCCTAAAGATTTGGTGGAAGCGGCTACTATTGATGGAGCAGGTCGCTGCCAGGTATTTAGGAATATTACGATTCCAAGCATTATGAGTGTCATTAAGACAGTAACCTTAACTGCTATTATAGGAAATTTCCAGATGTTTACATTGTTTTATAATATGACAGCAGGAGGGCCTGTACGTGCTACAACAACTCTGACAGTTTATACCTATGAAACAGCTTTTATGTCTTACAATCTCGGAAAAGGTGCTGCTATTGGTGTTGTTTGGATGATTTTCCTTTTGGGATTTGGTACACTTTACAATCTTAAACTGAGTAAAACATCATTTTATTAATATTTATAGAGGGAGTGATACAGAGTGAAACAGATTCGTGTGGATTCCATTCTAAAATACACTTTGATTGGATTGGTAACACTGATTTTTATTTTTCCTATTTACTGGATGATAGTAACATCGTTAAAACCTAATTCTGTTATTATGCGTTTGCCACCCCAATTTCTTCCAGGAAGCCCAATTACAGATCATTATATCAGTGTGTTGTCAGATCATAGATTTTTCACATTTTATAAGAATACAGTCATTGTGGCAGCTTTGACAACAGCAGTAACCTTGTTGCTGGCAATTTTGGCCAGCTACTCCTTTTCCAGATTTCGTTACCGATTCAGCGGAGTATTACAGATGTTATTTTTATCTACGCAAATGTTTCCGGCAGTGGTTCTTTTGATTGCGCTGTACACTATGTACAGCAAGCTTGGGCTGATTAATACATACACAGCTTTGGTATTGGCCTGTACCACCTCTGCATTACCTTTAAGTATACTGGTATTAAAAGGATTTTTTGATACAGTTTCTCCAACTATAGAGGAAGCAGCAACTATAGATGGTGCTGGACGTATGCATATTATGACCAGGATTGTAGTTCCTCTTATTAAACCTGGAATTGTAGCAGTAGGATTGTACAGTTTTCTGGTAAGTTGGGATGATTTTCTTTGGAGTTTGACATTGACGAATAAGTTGGAGATGAGAACGTTATCTGCCGGAATTTCCATGTTGTATTTAGGAGAACAGTCTCAGGACTGGGCCAGAGTTATGGCTGCTGCAACATGTGCATCGCTGCCTGTTTTAGTAGTTTATATATTTCTGCAGAGATATATGATTGAGGGCTTGGCTATGGGCGCAGTGAAGGAATAGGGGTGAATACAGTATGGGTTATAAGAGCTATTTTGAAGATAAAAAGAAAGCGTTAGAGACCTACAAACCAGAGCTTACAAGAGCAGAGGATTTCTGGGATTTTTGGCAGGAAACCATAAAGAGTGTTAATGGGAAAAATTTAGATCCTATTCGGATTCAGATAGAATACCCCTCAGAGTATGTGAAGGTGTATAAGATATCTTATTATGGCTATGACAAAACTCGAATTTGGGGTTGGATGGCAGTTCCTGTTTTTACAAAGGAGGAAAAGCTGCCCTGTCTGATCCAATATCATGGTTTTACAGACAGTTGTGGTTTTCCATGGCAATTGATGCACTGGGTTATGATGGGAATTGCTGTTATAGCAGTAGATTGCCGAGAACAGGGGGGATTCACAGGAAACTGTGCTGATTATATCACTATGGGCCAGGTAGGAAATGTGGTCACGAAAGGCTTGTTAGATAAAAGGGAATATTATTACAGGGCGGTATATATGGACTGTATAAGGGCGCTGGATTTTGCAGAAAGATGTTCGGAGATAGATAAGACTAAGCTTATAGTACGAGGGACTAGTCAGGGAGGAGCTTTGGCTATGGCTGTTTCCAGCCTGGATTTACGACCAGCTTTGGCGATTGCTAATGTTCCAAGCAATAGCAATATAGAAAAAAGAGTTATAGGCCATTATGGATCTTTTGGAGCAGTCAGTGACTACTTGAAGCGTTATCCTTACGAAGCTGAACGAGTATTTCATACTTTGAGCTATTTTGATATTATGAATATGGCAGAAGCAGTGCGTTGTCCTGTTTTTGCTTCTGTGGCTTTAGAGGATGAAGTGTGTCCTGCAGCATGCTATTATGCAGCCTATAATAGAATTCCAGGAGAAAAGGAAATGATGGTATATCCATTTAATGGGCATGATGGGGCAGGAAATTTGCACATGGAGCATGAGATGGAGTATGTGAAAAGAAAGGGACTTTTGTAACAGTACAAAATTGATCCAAAACACAGGGGCAGTGAAAATCAATTTTTCACTGCCCCATAATAAATAGCTTTTAATTATTGAGAAGTTCCTCCCTCTCAATTCAATGGCTCAATCACAGGTATTGTTTCCGAAGCGGGAGCGGATTCTACCGGTTTGGATTCCTGAGTGGCTTTGGAAGCCTCTGCCGCTTTGGTGGCCTCTGCAGCTTTGGAAGCTTCTGTTGCTTTTGCAGCAGATGTAGCTTTGGAGGTTTCTGTATTTTTGGAAGCTTTTGTCTCAGATTTTGCAGCTTCCGAGCTCTTGGACGTCTGAGCAGTTTTTGAGGTTTCTGTGTTCTTTGCAGCTTTGGTAGATTTTGTGGCCTCTGTACTCTTAGGAGCCTTCGTGGATTTTGTAGCTTCCGTGCTCTTTGCGGCCTTTGCATCCTTAGCGGTTTCCGTACTCTTAGACGCCTTGGTAGACTTAGACGCCTCTGTATTCTTGGAAGTTTTGGAAGACTTTGCGGCTTCCGTGCTCTTGGACGTCTTTTCCTTATCGGAATTGGAGGTTTTCTTGTCCTCCTCCTTTTTATTTCCGTTTGTTCCGTTTTCTCCGTCTTCCGGGAAATCTGTTTCCCGACTGTCTGTGTCAATGCCGGAGGTGCTTAAGGAAAAAGCGGCCTGATTTGCATTTCCGGCCATATCTTCCAGATATACGGTCAGGGAACCTTTCTCCAGATCAAAGGTAATGCGGCCGGTTTCCTTGTCATAGCTGACAGGAGCTGTCCGTTTTCCAGCATCATCCGTAGCATAAACAGCCTCATAATTGATTCCGGAAATATTGTCCTCTGCGATCAGCTCCAGTTTACCGTCTTCCATGACTACAGTTTCTTCATCGATCGAGGGAGCTGTGTCATCTAAGACTGCGATATGCTCGTTTTGACGGGCAGGCATACCGTTCCAGCCCTCCACATAGATTTCCAGAGCGCCGTTATTTGTTAAGGTAGCATGGTAAACGCCGCCTTCTTTTTTGAATTCAATATCCTGGGATTCCAGGGTTGTGGTAAGTTTCCGGATAGGAATCAGTGACTTTACCTTAAGGGAAACATCTACGGTTTTGTAATCAGTGGTGTCCCCTACAGTCAGCTCGATTCGGGGGGAAGCGGTCGCCAGAAAGAGCAGAAGAAGATTGAAAACAATAAACGGCAGCACATACCATAAAAGATTGTGAAGGAACCGGTTTTCATTTCCGGAACGGCCGTTATTGCTGTGTTTTGGGCTGCGCCGTGAGCCGCGTGAGGCCGGTGAACGGTCGCTGCGGGGCGCTGTATAGGATGAATGGCGGTCCATTGCCTTTGTCCTCCTTTGAAGTTTGGTCAAAATACCACTATAGCATAGCAGAAATTGTCTGGTCTTACAAGGAAAAATTGCTCTTGTAAGAGTGTTGTAAGAAAGTCTGTGGGGAAAAGGGATGAAAACAGGAGCAGAATATGATATGATGAAAATGATACTACATACGCCAGAATATTCCCGGAACGGGAAGGGCACAGGATGATCCTCAGGGGTCCAGCGAGAAAAGGGGCAGAGCCATGATAGAAGAAGCAGCAGCATTTGCGGCGCAGGCGCACCATGGAACATTCAGAAAAGGAACACAGATTCCGTATATTACACACCCGATGGAGGCAGCTGTGATCGTATCCGGGTTTACAGATGATCCGGAAATGATCGCAGCAGCTCTATTGCATGATGTGGTGGAAGATACGGGCGTGACAGAAGAGGAGATTAGGGAGCGCTTCGGTTCAAGAGTAGCCTGTCTGGTGGCAAATGAGACAGAGGATAAAACAAAAAGCTGGAGGGAACGGAAGGGAGCTACCATACAGCATCTGAAAAGTGCTCCAAGAGAGATTAAGATCCTGGCTCTTGGGGATAAGCTCAGCAATATGCGTTGTACGGCAAAGGATTATCTGGTTCTTGGGGATGAAATCTGGCAGCGGTTTAATGAAAAGGATAAGGCCATGCACGCCTGGTATTACTGGGGGATTGCAGATGCATTGGATGATTTAAAGGAACATCTTTATTACAAAGAATATATTATGCTCTGCCGGACCGTATTCGGAGCGGGGACATGAGGTCAATGAAGCAGGAAGTCCATTGGCTTTAGGCGATGGACGGTCTACTGGAAGCGGCAGACAGTAAGGAGAATGAAAGAATGAGCAATTTAAAACGAAACGGCAGGATTTTGGCGCTGCTTGTCATAATGGGAATCCTGTTTGGAACCCAGGGAATGACGGCACTTGCAGGAACCATGGGAGTAGGGGCGGCGGCAGGTCCGGCCGGCGGGCCGGGCATGGAAGCAGCGGGCCCATCAGATCAGAACGATGAGCAGGAAAAGCCGTCTGAAACAGATGGGGTACAGAGCGCGGAAGGTCAGCCGGCCGGCGGATCCGAAGCTCAGGGGGAATCCGGACAGTCCGCTGCCGGATCCGAAATTCAGGATACAGCGGATCATTCAACAGCCTCATCTGACCTCCCTCTTCAGGTAAACTACAGTATTTACTCCCCGGTCCAGGGATGGAGCGGTACGGCTGCGGATAATCAGGCATTGCAGGCTCCTTATGGAAGCTGGGTGGCAGCTATGAGGGCGAATCTGATCAATATTCCGGCAGATGCCCAGGTAGGCATCCGCTATCAGGTAAATTTAAGCGGGACCGGCTGGCTGGATCCGGCAGAGGATGGAGCGGAGGCGGGAAATGCGTCTGCTGAGGCGCTGCTGGAAGCGATCTGCATGGAGCTGTATGGAGCGTCTGCAGCATCATATGATCTGTATTATAAGGTTTATCAGAATGGTACATGGACGGATTGGGCATTAAATGGAGCTGTGGCAGGTACGGAGGGAGCTGGCCTGAGGATCGATGGAATCAGGGCTGCGATCACGGCAAAGGACGCCGGAGCGCCTCAGGCAGCCATGAACGCAGTCGATCCCTCCAGACCTATGATCGCCCTGACCTTTGATGACGGCCCGCGGACTTCGGTTACCAGCCGGATCCTTGACAGCTTGCAGCAGAATGGGGGACGGGCTACATTCTTTATGGTAGGTACCAATGTGGACTCCAATGCCGCAGTGATCCGCCGTATGGCCGAACAGGGCTGTGAGGTCGCAAACCACACCAATGACCATAAATATCTTACAAAAATTGGGGCGGAAGGCATTCGCAGCCAGGTAGGTTCTGTGAATCAGAAGATTGCTTCTGCCTGCGGTGTGTCTCCGGTACTGATGCGTCCGCCAGGAGGATATGTGGACGGCGCATCACTGTCTGTATTAGGCTCTATGGGTATGCCGGCAATTATGTGGTCTATTGATACGAGAGACTGGCAGCACCGTAATGCTCAAAGAACCATTGATACGGTTCTGGATCAGGTAAAGGATGGAGACATCATTTTGATGCATGATATTTATGAGCCAACGGCACAGGCGGCAGAAGTTCTGATTCCTGAACTGACAGCCAGAGGTTATCAGCTGGTAACAGTCAGCGAACTGGCTTCGTTTAGGGGCGGTATCCAGCCCGGACATAAATACAGCCAGTTCCGTTAAAAATACTTGCAATTTGAAGCATACATATTTATAATGTCTTTACCGGGCGGAGTTCCCTCCGTCCGGATCTATTTTCTAAAGTCTTCAGCGTTTTATACATCAGATTCATTCATTTCTTAAATTTCCAAAGGTCTCCCACACCAGGATATTTGATTTGAAAACAAAACCGCACATTGGCAATTAGATAAAAGCAGAATACACTGCAAAAGGCGGAAAGCCAAACAGGTATTTTATGTAAATCAGATAAACCAAAACGGGGGAACAAATATGAACGAATACAAAAACAGAAGGCAGCTTTTATGTCTGGCGGTCACGGCGGGAATGATGTTTACTGCTGTCAATGTATCATCCAAAACGGTCTGGGCCGCTGCAGAGCAGGTGATCGAGTATGACTCGAATCAGGAGGAAAAGGCACATCCGGGCTCCATTATTTTAAAACAGAATTTGAAGGAGGAAGACTTACCGTCGTTGAAACAGCCGGAAGCTTCCTATACAGATGAAAATGGGATTTATTACCGCCTGGCGGACTGGGAGGTGCGTGAGCTGCCGGAAGCTTCCCGGAGCCGTATGCTTGAAAAAACGGAAGTGTACCGGGAGGTAGAAGGAGCAGAGATGCTTCCACCCTATGTGGACAGCAGACAGGAGGAAAATGGCGCAAGGATATCAGGACGGCTGTATATGCAGGAGAGTCGGGTACTGGGGGAGGAGTGGAGAGAGGATTTTCAGGCGCCTGTGACATTTTATTCCTATGGAGCAGATGAATATGAATTGGGTGGAATAAAAATTTCCGGGGAAGATATCCTGGACTCAGCTTTGGCAGAACAGGAGCTTCTTTTAGGAGAAATGGGGCTTTCGTCCGAGGCTTACCATATCACATCTATGGATTGGGATGGGGAAAGCTTTATGGATGAAACGGGCCAGGTCTGCCGCAGGGCGTCGGCAAGGGGAGAGAGGCTGCTGCGTGATTACGAGGCTGTATACAGAGGACAGGTTCAGGTTGTGGAGCCGGTTTCCTATGAGGTGTCCGCTGTGTATGAACCTGCGGAACTGGGGAATATTTCTAATTCAGAAAAAGAGCAGGAAGAGGCATTGGTTTTAGAGCCGGAAGCGGCAGAAGAGCCGGATCCATTTTTACGCTGGATCCGAACCGGAGTGACTGTTACGGCTGCATTGGGAGTTTCAGGCATATTGTTGGGGATTGTTCTGTATTTTACAGGGAAAAACAGGCGTAAAAGCCAGGAAGAGGAGCTGAAATATAATTAGGGCTTAATGATTTTTTTATAGAATTCTAAAGAAAATTTCAAAGAAAATACATAGTAAAAACACAGATTGCGTAGTAATATGTATCGTGTATACAGAAATGTATGGAGAGGAGAGTTCATTTATGAAAAGAAAATATTTTATGATCGCAGTGATGGCAGCTGCCCTTGGAATGACTGCCTGTTCATCTCAGAAAACAGAGACTGAGGCAGCAACGGCTACGACAGCCGCGTCTTCGGCAGCAGAGACAACCACGGCAGAGGCTTCTTCCGAGGAAGAGGAGGCAGAGACGGAGAACTTTTACGGTATTGTAAAGACAGTAGAGGATACGGTTATTACAGTAACAGACGATGCCGGAACAGAAGCCGGATTTGACGTGTCCGGAGCAGAGCTTACCGGAGCAGAGGCCATCGGTGAAGGCGATGAGGTAGATGTTTACTACACAGGAGCGCTGGGAGAAACGCCGGCAAAGGCCGTAGAGGTTGATATTGTGATTTCCGCAGCAGAGGAAGCCGAGGAGGAAGCTGCTGAGGAGGATGATCTGACAATTACGGGAACCATTGAAAGCACAGAAGATGGAAGCCTTGTTTTAAAGACGGAGGACGGTTCCTATACCTTAAATACCCTCATTGCCCAGACGGTCACAAAGGACGGCGTCAAGGCCGGAACAGAGGCAGATATTACATATTATGGAGATCTGGAAGATGAGGAAGTTCCCGCAGTCGCCACAAAAATTGTGACTGCAGACGCCAGAGATACAGAGGACGCGGGAATTAAGACCCTTACCGGTACCGTAGCAGAGGCAGAGAGCAATCATGTGGTTCTGGATACAGAGGATCCGGAAAATACCTTCTTTTCATTTGTGGGAGAAGATGGGATGTTTGACGGCTTAAAGACCGGAGATACGGCTACTGTGATCTATGAGGGTACATTAACAGCCAAGACCATTAAAGCATTAGGACTTAAAAAGTAAATAATTTCTTTTGCACCCGCCTGTTGGAATCGTTCCGGCCGGCGGGTGTCTGCATATAAAGGATTCTGTAAAAAAATTAGCACTCGACTCTTGACACTGCTAATAATGTGTGTTATAGTACGCATAGAACAAAGAACAGAAACACGATTCCGCAGCAGAAAGGGGAATGGCGTATGAATATCAATAAATTTACACAAAAGTCCATGGAGGCGGTGCAGGGCTGTGAAAAGCTGGCGTATGAGTACGGCAATCAGCAGATCGATCAGCCGCATCTGCTTTACAGTCTCCTGACCTTGGATGACAGCCTGATCATGAAGCTGGTTACGAAAATGGGAATCCAGGGAGATATGTTTAAAAATGAGGCCAAACAGGCCATTGAGAAGCTTACAAAGGTAAGCGGCGGCGGCCAGCTTTACATCAGCAATGATTTAAACAAGGTACTGATTAACGCTGAGGATGAAGCAAAGGCTATGGGAGACGAGTACGTTTCGGTGGAGCATTTGTTTTTAGCACTTTTAAAGCAGCCCGGACGGGAAATGAAGGAGCTGTTTAAGACTTATGGAATCACCAGAGAACGGTTTTTGCAGGCGTTGTCCACCGTCCGGGGCAATCAGAGGGTAGTCAGCGACAACCCGGAGGCGACCTATGATACACTGGAAAAATATGGTTATGACCTGGTAGAGCGGGCCAGAAACCAGAAGCTGGATCCGGTGATCGGCCGCGACAGTGAAATCCGCAACGTAGTCCGTATTCTGTCCAGAAAGACAAAAAATAATCCGGTGCTGATTGGTGAGCCCGGCGTAGGTAAGACAGCCGTTGTAGAAGGTCTGGCTCAGAGAATCGTCCGGGGCGATGTGCCGGAGGGCTTAAAGGATAAAAAGCTCTTTGCCCTTGATATGGGAGCCTTAGTGGCAGGAGCCAAGTATAGAGGCGAATTTGAGGAGCGTTTAAAAGCAGTTCTGGAAGAGGTAAAAAAGAGCGAAGGCCAGATCATCCTCTTTATTGATGAGCTTCATACCATTGTGGGAGCAGGAAAGACAGAGGGATCCATGGATGCGGGCAATATGTTAAAGCCCATGCTGGCAAGAGGCGAGTTGCACTGCATCGGCGCTACTACCTTAAATGAATACCGCCAGTACATTGAAAAGGATGCGGCCTTAGAGCGCCGGTTCCAGCCGGTTATGGTGGCAGAGCCTACGGTTGAGGACACCATTTCCATTCTCAGAGGACTGAAGGAGCGGTATGAGGTTTACCATGGCGTAAAGATCACAGATTCCGCTCTGGTAAGCGCAGCCATGCTGTCCGACCGCTATATTTCCGACCGTTTTCTGCCCGATAAGGCCATTGACCTGGTAGATGAGGCCTGTGCAATGATCAAAACTGAAATGGACAGTATGCCCGCAGAATTAGACGAGCTGTCCCGCAGGCTGATGCAGATGGAAATCGAGGAAGCAGCATTAAAAAAGGAAACAGACCGCTTAAGCCAGGATCGTCTGGCAGATTTACAGAAGGAGCTGGCAGAGCTGCATGATGAATTTACCGCAAAAAAGGCTCAGTGGGAAAATGAAAAATCCAGCGTAGACCGCCTCTCTGCTCTCCGTGAAGAGATTGAGGCTGTAAACCGCCAGATCCAGGATGCCCAGCAGAAATACGATCTGAACAAGGCGGCAGAGCTTCAGTATGGAAAGCTGCCCCAGCTGCAGAAGGAGCTGGAGGCAGAGGAAGAGAAGGTTAAAAAGGAAGATCTGAGCCTGGTTCATGAGAGTGTGACAGAGGATGAGATTGCAAGAATTGTGTCCAAATGGACCGGCATTCCTGTGGCAAAGCTTACAGAGAGCGAGCGCAGCAAGACCCTTCATCTGGATCAGGTGCTCCATAAGAGAGTCGTAGGACAGGACGAGGGCGTTGAGAAGGTCACAGAGGCCATTATCCGGTCAAAGGCAGGAATTAAAGATCCTACGAAGCCCATTGGTTCCTTCCTGTTTTTAGGCCCCACCGGCGTAGGTAAAACAGAGCTTGCCAAGGCTCTTGCAGAGTCACTGTTTGATGATGAATCCAATATGGTGCGCATTGATATGAGCGAATATATGGAGAAGCATTCTGTGGCACGTCTCATTGGAGCGCCTCCAGGATATGTGGGCTATGATGAGGGCGGACAGCTTACAGAGGCTGTGCGCCGCAAGCCCTACAGCGTAGTGCTGTTTGATGAGGTGGAAAAGGCCCATCCGGATGTATTTAATGTGCTGCTGCAGGTACTGGATGACGGACGGATCACAGATTCTCAGGGACGCACGGTGGATTTTAAAAACACCATTATCATTCTTACTTCCAACATCGGCTCCCAGTATCTTTTAGAGGGGATTGATGAGAATGGCTCCATCCGCCCGGAGGCTAAAGAGGCTGTGATGAATGACCTGAGAACTCATTTCCGTCCGGAGTTTTTGAACCGTCTGGATGAAATGATTCTCTTTAAGCCTCTGACAAAGGAAAATATTGGAAGTATTGTGGATTTATGCATTGCGGACTTAAACCGTCGTCTGGCAGACCGGGAGTTAAAGCTGGAGCTTACAGAGACAGCGAAGGCCTTTATCACAGAAAACGGCTATGATCCCGTATACGGCGCCCGTCCTTTAAAGCGGTATCTGCAAAAGAATGTAGAAACCCTGGCAGCAAAGCTGATTTTAGGAGGAGGGCTGCGGGAAGGCGCTGTAATCGTGATCGATGTATCGGAGGATGGAAGCAGGCTTATCGCTTATACGGAATAAAAAGAAAGGAAGGTCATAAGGTGAATAAGATTCCAAAGGATCCCATGATCCTGTTCAGCTTTGTGAATACACAGCTTAGAGACCGTTTCAGTTCATTGGAAGAGATGTGCAGAGAAATGGAGCTGGATCAGTCTTATATAGAAGAAACTCTGGAAGGTGCAGGGTTTTCCTATGATCCCAAACGGAACTGCTTCCGCTGATGGTTGGCAGCAAAAGCCGGCTTTATCTGATGTCTGGTCAGATAGGGCCGGCTTTTTTGAGGTGGTGCGAAAGGGCGAAGGCTGGAAATAAATAACAGGATGTGGTAGACTGGATAAAAGATCATTCACGGAATAGGGATGTATATTGTGATGGGGGATCTGTTAAGCTATAGTAGGAATACCCGATAGAGGATGAACAAAGCAGGAGGAGATATATGGGAGTGATATTCAATGAGGCAGAGGCTGTCTGGGAATGGCTTATGACGCATCTTATCGTAATCAATCTCTTGTTTTCCATTATTATTATTTTTTTCCAGCGCAGAGATCCCAGATCGGTATGGACCTGGCTGTTTGCTCTGAACTTTATTCCGGTGTTCGGAATTATATTTTATCTTCTTTTCGGCCAGGATTTAAAAAAGAGCCGGATGTTTAAGGTAAAGGGAATCAGCGACCGGCTGAATATGCCGGTTAAAAGCCAGGAAGAGATTATCCGCTCAAGCGATATTCCGGAGGAAATGATGGATCCCCTCATAAGGGATTTCCGCAGCCTGATCCTCTATAACCTGGAAACTTCCGGAGCTGTGCTTACGACCGACAATCAGGTGAAGATCTACACAGACGGCCAGGCGAAATTTGAAGGCCTTCGGACCGCTCTGCGCCGTGCCAGCCGATTTATCCACATTCAGTATTATATTATTAAAAATGACGAGGTATTTGATTCGATCGTGCCGATTCTGGAGGATAAGGTGCGTGAAGGCGTAGAGGTGCGGATTCTTTATGACGGCATGGGGGGTCGCTTTATGCCGAAACGCCGGTGGGAGGAACTGCGCCGCGCCGGGATTTTAGTCGGTGTATTTTTCCCTCCTATTTTAGGCTGGCTGAACCTGCGTGTAAATTACAGAAATCATAGAAAAATCGTTGTGATAGACGGGAATGTGGGATTTGTAGGCGGTTTTAATATTGGACGTGAATATATTTCAAAGGATCCCGGATTCGGTTATTGGAGAGATACCCATTTGCGGATCACCGGTGAAGCAGTGATGAGCCTGCAGATCCGCTTTGCACTGGACTGGAATTATGCTACGGGAGAGAATCTCTTTAAAAATGAGGCCTATTTCCGGACAGATCTGAAAAAGAAGACGGACGTCCGAAGGGATAAAGAAAGACCGGCCTGGCCTGATCCTGAACTGGAGGGAAGCCAGGTGGGAATGCAGATCATTGCCAGCGGTCCGGATACCAGAGAACCCCATATCCGAAACAACTATCTGGAACTGTTTCACAAGGCAAAGCACCATATTTATATTCAGACGCCTTATTTTGTGCCGGACGACGCCATTTTTTCGGCGCTTAAGATGGCTGCTTTGTCCGGGGTCGATGTGCGTCTGATGATTCCCTGTAAGCCGGATCATCCGTTTGTGTACCGGGCAACCTGTTCTTATGCAGGAGAACTTTTGGATTATGGTGCAAAGGTCTATATCTATACTAATGGTTTTCTCCATTCCAAGGGGATTATGGTTGACGGCCGGGTCTGCTGCTATGGCACTGCCAATATGGATATCCGGAGCTTTGAACTGAATTTTGAGGTAAACGCTACGATTTATGATGAGGCGGTCACGGCAGAACTGGAGCAGGCATTTATGAATGACCTGCCTCACTGCCGCCAGATAACAAGAGAGGATTATAAAAAAAGAGGCCTTCTGACCAGGATCAGGGAGCAGGGAAGCTGTCTTTTGTCTCCGCTTTTATAGGAAGAATAATTTTCAGTTCTGCTGTCCATACTAGCCCTATGAAGAGACAGTATAATGGAAAATTAAAAGAATCGCTCCGCAATTTCTGCCGCTGCGGGATTGCGGGCTGGTGTCTGGAGGTCATTTTCACTTCATCGGAATCCTGGATGCGGGGAGATATGCGGCTCATGGGGCGCACCTCGCTCTGGATGTTTCCCATCTATGGCATGGGAGTCCTTCTGCCGGGGATCGTAAATACGGCAGACCGTTGGCTCACCGGCCTGTCTGCATTCCCGGAGGCGGGAACCGATCGTATTTCACCACCAGCCAGACTGGTGCGCCACGGACTTATGGATATGGTTCTGATTTTTACGGCAGAGTATGTGACAGGAACGATTTTAAAGCATTTTAATGTGTGCCCATGGGATTATTCCATGTGGCCCGATCATATCGGCGGGGTGATCCGGCTGGCTTTTGGGCCCCTGTGGTTTTGCACCGGGCTTCTCTTTGAGATGCTTCAGACCCCCGGCAGACTTGAAAACTCAAACTAACCAAGAGTGGTATTTCCGATGTTTTCTGGTATATAATGGATACCATCAGCGGGTAGGAGAGCATCCCTTTATCCGCTGATGGCAGTAAATATTTTGAACAGAAGGAGAGTTACATATGATACGCTTATTGCTGGCAGCCATCGCCATTGTGCTGTATTTGGTACTTACTTTTCCGGTTTTGTGTTTTCTGGAGAAAAAGGCAAAAAAGAACCCGGAGGAGGCAGGCTGGAAGAGCTTTTCCATGGTGCGGTGGATTTTTAAAAAAATCAGCCGGATCGCCGGGATCACATACGAGGTGCGGGGGCTGGAAAATATTCCCACCGACCGGGCGGTACTTTATGTGGGAAACCACAGAAGTTATTTTGATATTGTCATGGGCTATATGACCGTTCCTGGACTGACCGGTTTTATTGCCAAAAAGGAAATGATAAAGATCCCGCTGCTAAACCGCTGGATGGATCGGATGAACTGCTTATTTTTGGATCGTTCGAATATTAAAGAAGGTTTAAAAACTATTTTGGCAGGAATTGAAAAGATCAAGGGAGGAATTTCCATGTGGATTTTCCCCGAAGGAACCAGGAATCCCGGTGAAAATCCGGAAAAACTGATGGAGTTCCATGAGGGAAGTTTAAAGATTGCAGAAAAGAGCGGCTGTCCGGTGATCCCTGTTGCCATGGTGGGGACGGCAGAGGTATTTGAGCGTCATTTCCCATGGATCCGGCCCAGCCATGTGATCATCGAATACGGAAAACCCATTTATTTAAAGGAACTTCCGGCAGAAAACCGCAAGTTCCCCGGAGCCTACACAAGAGAGATCATTTGCTCCATGATAAAAGAGCTGGAGGAACAGAGATGAAGGAACTGAACTTACAGGAGATCCGGCAGCAGCTGGATGTGATTGACGCCAGCCTGACAGAGCTGTTTGAGACACGTATGGAGCTGTGCAGAGAGGTGGCTGAGTATAAGATACAGACCGGAAAGCCTGTTTATGACAGGGAGCGGGAGCAGCAGAAGCTTAAGGCGGTTACGGCTCTGGCTCACAGTGATTTTACGCGCAAAGGTACATATGAACTGTTTTCGCAGATCATGACCATCAGCCGCAGGCTTCAGTATGGTCTTCTGGCTTCCCACGGGCAGGAGATGGACACCGGGTTTTCCATGATCGAGGATTTAAAAAGGGAAAATGTGCGGATCGTATATCAGGGTGTGGAGGGCTCCTATGGACACGGTGCGGCCCGCCGGTATTTCGGCCCGGATGCGGATATGTACCATGTAAAGACCATGGAGGATGCCATGACAGAGGTGGAGGAGGGCCGGGCAGATTATGCGGTGCTCCCTATTGAAAACTCCTCCGCTGGGGCAGTAAGCGACAACTATGATCTCTTAGTAAAGCATAATGTGTACATCGCAGCGGAAACGGAGCTTCCGATTAATCATGCGCTGCTGGGCCGGGAAGATGCGGATATTAAGGATATCCGGACGGTTTATTCCCATCCGCAGGCTCTGATGCAGACCTCCCAGTATCTGAATGCCCACAGGGACTGGAAACAGATCAGCACGGTCAATACGGCGGTAGCGGCTAAAAAAGTGGCAGAGGAAAACGATCGTTCCCAGGCGGCGGTAGCCAGTGAGATTGCGGGAGAGCTTTATGGCTTAAAGGTGCTGGAGCGCTCCATTAACCACAATAAAAATAATGTGACCCGTTTTATTATCCTGTCAAAGGATCCTGTATACAGAAAGGGCGCTAATAAGGTGAGCATCTGTTTTGAGGGCGTCCACAGAAGCGGCTCTCTTTACAATATGCTTGGAAATCTGATTTACAATGACATCAATATGCTGATGATCGAATCGCGCCCCATTCCCGGGAGAAGCTGGGAATACCGTTTTTTTGTAGATGTGGAAGGGTCTTTATCCGATGCAAAGATCCGCAATGCTTTAAAGGGGATTTCTGAGGAAGCCGTATCCTTAAGGATCCTGGGAAACTACTGAGCCGAACCGGTTGGAGCGTGGATTCCCTTATCCGCTGATGGTAAGGGAAATATGGATACAAAGAAGAAACGAGGAAAGAGATATGGATATCAGAGGACTTGTGATCTACCGCAATTTAAAACATCAAACGCTGTTTGAGCAGATGGCAGGACTTATGGGAATGTCAGAAGAAAAGGAGAGTACAGATTCTTTTGCCTGTGCGGGACAGCTGATCGAACTGGCTGCAAAGTACGGCTTTGAAGGAAACCTGTGGCACTGTTTTCTGGCGCTCTGCCTGGCAGATAATGAAAATGCATATACAACTGCCTGTGAGGTCAAAGGGCCTGCAGGCGGTACTCTGGATCTTCTGGCGAAAGAAGACTTTGCCATTTTCAAGGCACTGTTTGATTTTGATCTTTCTTCTCTTGCGCCCTCTTCTTTGTGGAGCCTGCTTGCGGACTACCGCCCGGCACTTCAGGAGAGCCGGGTTTTTAACCGCAGGATCAGGGACAGGATCGTGGAGCTGGCAAAGACCCTGGAGCAGGCATCTGACCTGGAAGGATTTCAGCAGACTATGGTGGAATTTTACAGGGGATACGGCGCGGGAACCTTTGGACTGAATAAGGCTTTCCGGATTCTGGAAAAAGAGGCCGGAGGGCTGACGGTGATCGATCCCATTGTAAATGTGGAGCATATTTATTTTAAGGATATTGTGGGATATGAGCTTCAGAAGCATAAGCTGATTGAAAATACGGAGGCTTTTGTAAATGGAAAAGAGGCCAACAACGTACTTTTATTCGGTGATGCGGGAACGGGAAAATCCTCCAGCGTAAAGGCGGTTTTGAACGAATATTACAGCAGGGGCCTGCGTATGATTGAGGTATACAAGCACCAGTTTAAGGATCTTTCAGATGTTCTGGAGCAGATCAAGGACCGCAATTACAAGTTTATCATTTACATGGATGATCTGTCCTTTGAGGATTACGAGCTGGAATATAAGTATTTGAAGGCTATTTTGGAAGGAGGACTGGGAAAACGCCCGGATAATGTGCTGATCTATGCGACCTCCAACCGCCGCCATCTCATCCGGGAGAAATTCAGCGACAAGAGGGAGCTGGATGACGATCTTCACAATAATGATACGGTTCAGGAGAAGCTTTCTCTGGCAGCCCGGTTCGGCGTTACGATTTACTACGGTTCACCGGATAAACGGCAGTTTCAGTCCATAGTCAAAGCGCTGGCTAAGAGGCATCAGCTGGATATACCGGAGGAGGAACTGCTTTTGGAAGCCAATAAATGGGAATTGAGCCACGGAGGACTTTCCGGGCGTACGGCTTCCCAGTTCATTACCCATCTGCTGGGATGCGATTTTACATAAAATATACAGAAATTTTACATCATAAGGAAGAAAGAAGATGAGTCCGGGATTATAATAGCAGTCATACAGTCCCGGGCTTAGGCCATACAGGGGATCGGGCAGCGCGCCCCAAAAGGAGGAAGAACGTGGCAGTAAGAATGTTTGCAGCGATAGAGATCGGCTCATTTGCTCTGGAACTGGGAATTTATGAGATTTCTGAAAAGACGGGGATCCGTTGTGTAGATCACATCCGCCATGTGATCGCTCTGGGAAGCGATACCTTCAGCGAAGGAAAAATCAGCTACGGTCTGGCGGATGAGATGTGCTCTGTTCTGGAGGATTTTACGGGGATTATGAAAACCTATCGGGTGCGGGAGTACCGGGCTTACGGAACCACAGCCATGCGCGAGGCGAAAAACAGCCAGATCATCCTGGATCAGATCTGTGTAAGAACCGGACTTAAGGTGCGAATTATCAGCAATTCAGAGCAGCGTTTTATCAGCTATAAGGCAGTGGCGGCAAAGACAGGAGAATTTAACCGGATCATCCAGAAGGGAACGGCGATTGTAGATGTGGGCTTTGGAAGCGCCCAGATTTCTCTGTTTGATAAGGATACTCTGGTAACGACCCAGAGCCTGCCTCTTGGTACTCTGCGGATCCGCAGCCAGCTGGCTAAAATCCCGGCCAGTGTAAGGTCGCATTGTCTTCACATTGAGGAGCTGGTAGATAATGAGCTGATAACCTTTCGGAAAATGTATTTAAAAGACAGAAAGATTGATAATCTGATCGGGATCGGAACCAATATTACCTATCTGATGCGCCAGCTTGGATTCAACACAGCGGCAGACCGTGTGGATGCCAAAGAGATGGAGCTTTTTTATGAGCGCCTTTCTCAGATGACCCTGGATCAGATTGAGGAGCGTTTTAATGTGAACAGTGAGTACGCATCCCTGCTCCTTCCGGCAGCGGTTGTATACCGCAGAGTGATGGAGGTTACGGGAGCGGGACAGTTCTGGATTCCTGATATCGGCCTTTGTGACGGCATTGCGGCAGAATATGCCGATGACTGCCGTCTGTTCCGATTCAGCCACAGCTTTGAGAATGATATTCTGGCAGCGGCCAGAAATATGGCAAAGCGGTATAAATGCCATGCGGGCCATAATCAGATGCTGGAGCAGTATGCGTTATCTATCTTTGACGCTGCGCGGAAATTTCATGGTATGGGAGCAAGGGAGCGGCTCCTGCTCCAGATCGCAGTGACGCTGCATGGCTGCGGTAAGTTTATCAGCATCCGAAATTCCAATGAAAGCAGTTATAACCTGATCATGTCTACGGAGATTATCGGACTGAGCCATCTGGAACGTGAGATTATCGCAAATGTAGTCCGCTACAATATCCGTGATTTTGATTACGATACCATTCAGCTGGAAACGCAGATCGGAGAGGATGGAAGCGGCAATCTAAACCGAAGCTCCATTACCATTCTTATAGCCAAGCTGACGGCAATCCTGCGCCTTGCAAATTCCATGGACAAGACCCACAAGTCCAAGCTGGCAGACTGCCGGATGGCGATCCGGGAGGGAGAGTTAGTCATTACCACAGGATACACGGGAGATCTGGCTCTGGAGCGGGCGTCCTTTGAACAGAAGGCGGATTTTTTTGAGGAAATATTTGGAATAAGGCCGGTGTTAAAGCAGAAAAGGAGGGCATGACATGGCAGAAAAAGAAAAAAATACCACAGATTTTGGAGCAGATCCCTCTAATTTTGTTAATCGGGAACTGAGCTGGCTGGAATTTAATTACCGGGTTCTCAGCGAAGCCAGAGATAAGAGCCTGCCCTTGTTTGAGCGACTGAAATTTTTAAGCATTACAGCCTCCAATCTGGATGAATTTTATATGGTCCGTGTGGCTTCCCTAAAGGATATGGTACACGCGAAATATATGAAGCAGGATATTGCAGGAATGACGGCTCAGGAGCAGTTAGACGCTATCAGCATAAAGACCCATCAGCTGGTGGAGCTGCAGTATTCCACCTATATCCGTTCCCTGGTGCCGTCTTTGCGCCAGAACGGCCTGCGGATCATCATGGAGCATGAGGATCTTACAAAGGAGGAAGCGGCCTGTGCGGACTCCTATTTCCAGACCAATGTATACCCGGTGCTTACCCCCATGGCCTTTGATTCCTCACGGCCCTTCCCGCTGATCCGCAACAAAACCCTGAATATTGCGGCTCTGTTAAAGAAAAAGAACGGGGATGGAGAACTGGAATTTGCCATGGTGCAGGTGCCTTCTGTGCTGCCAAGAATCGTAGAGCTTCCCAGAGAGACAATGGAGGATGGCACAGAGCAGAGGGTGGTGATCCTTTTAGAGGAGATCATTGAGCGGAATATGCCCTCCCTGTTCTTAAATTATGATATTGTGGCCTCTCATCCCTTCCGCATCATGCGGAATGCAGATCTTTCCATTGATGAGGAGGAGGCGGTGGATCTTCTGGAGGAGATCCAGAAGCAGCTGAAAAAGCGCCAGTGGGGCGAGGCAATCCGGCTGGAGATTGAATCCAATGTAGATAAGCGGCTTCTTAAAATCCTGAAAAAGGAGCTTTCCATCAGCAGTCAGGATATCTTCCGCATCCCTGGGCCATTAGATCTGACCTTCCTTATGAAAATGTATGGTCTGGAAGGCTTTGAAGCCTTTAAGGCTCCCAAGTACATCCCGCAGCCGGTACCGGCCCTGATGAATGAGGATGATATTTTCACCAACATCCGAAAGGGCGATATCCTGCTCCATCACCCATATCAGAGCTTTGATCCGGTGGTGGACTTTGTGCGCAGCGCAGCCAGAGATCCGGAGGTTTTAGCCATCAAACAGACCCTTTACCGTGTGAGCGGAAATTCCCCCATCATTGCGGCTTTGGCAGAGGCGGCGGAGAATGGAAAGCAGGTATCCGTACTGGTGGAATTAAAGGCCCGTTTTGACGAGGAAAATAATATCAACTGGGCAAAAATGCTGGAAAAGGCCGGCTGCCATGTGATCTACGGCCTGGTGGGACTTAAGACCCACAGCAAGATCACTCTGGCAGTCCGCATGGAGGAGGACGGAATCCGCCGCTACGTCCATCTGGGTACGGGAAATTACAATGATTCCACTGCAAAGCTTTATACGGACTGCGGCATTTTAACCTGCGATCCCCAGATCGGCGAGGACGCCACGGCAGTCTTTAACATGCTGTCCGGATATTCGGAGCCAAAGGCCTGGAATAAGCTTTCTGTCGCGCCTCTGTGGCTGAGAAACCGGTTTCTGCGAATGATCCGCCGGGAGACAGCCCACGCAAAGGAAGGACGCAGAGGCCATATTATGGCAAAGATGAACTCCCTTTGCGACAAAGATATCATCAAAGCTCTCTATGAGGCCTCCTGTGCCGGAGTGGAAATTGAGCTTGTGATCCGCGGGATCTGCTGTCTGCGTGCCGGAGTGCCGGGGTTAAGCGAGCATATCCATGTGCGTTCCATTGTGGGAAATTTCCTGGAGCACAGCCGGATTTTTTATTTCCTCAATGACGGAAGTCCTGAGGTTTATATGGGAAGTGCAGACTGGATGCCGCGGAATCTGGATCGCCGGGTGGAGATTCTGTTCCCGGTAGAGGATGAAGCTTTAAAGGAGCAGGTCATCCATATTCTGAAGGTAGAACTGGAAGATAATGTAAAAGCCCACATTTTACAGCCGGACGGCACCTACGAAAAGGAGGATAAGCGGGGAAAGGTCTTAATAAATTCTCAGGAGCAGTTCTGCCTGGAGGCGGTGCAGCGGGTAAAGGAATACAGGGGAGAGGACGACCCGGCAGTGACCCGGATCTTTAAACCCATAGAAAGCGGAAATATATAAATTCAATAAAAAGAGCGGTTCTGCTGATGCAGGGCTGCTTTTTTTATCCGTAACATATTTTCCCATAATTTTTCAAGAAAAAAGTAAGGAAAACCATTGGTTAATATGGTATGATAATCATAAATATACTTTACAAAGAAATGATAACGTATGAGGAGGGGAATCATATGCCCGATATCAACATTCTGGTAGTAGACGATGAAAAGGAGATCGCAGATCTTATAGAGATTTATCTGGTAAGTGATGGCTATAAGGTTTTTAAGGCGGAAAATGCCTTAAAGGGCCTTGAGATCCTGGAAAAAGAGGAGATCCATCTGGTGCTCCTTGATATCATGATGCCGGGGATGAACGGCCTTGAGATGTGTAAAAAGATCCGTGAAACCAACAATATCCCGATCATTATGCTCAGCGCCAAGTCAACCGACCTTGACAAGATCCTGGGACTGGGGACCGGAGCGGATGACTATGTGGTAAAGCCCTTTAATCCATTAGAACTGACGGCACGGGTAAAATCCCAGCTTCGCCGCTATACCCAGCTAAATCCCAACAGCATGGCAAAGGAAGCGGTAAGCAGCGAAATCACCATCAAGGGAATGAGCATCAACAAGGACAATCACAAGGTGGTGGTAGACGGCGAGGAGATCAAGCTGACGCCGATTGAATTTGACATTCTTTATCTTCTGGCCTCCAACCCGGGAAAGGTATTCAGTACAGATGAGATTTTTGAGCGGGTATGGAATGAAAAGGTATATGAGGCCAATAATACGGTTATGGTACATATCAGACGTTTAAGAGGAAAGATGAAGGAAGATACCAGGCAGAGCAAGATTATTACAACTGTGTGGGGAGTAGGCTACAAGATTGAAAAATAGTATGGGAAGCAGTTACCGGTTCCGTGTGCTGACCCATATTGTATACAGCGCCATCATTACCTGCCTGGTAGAAGTATTTCTCATTACAAATCTTTCCATGGTGGCGCGCTACATACAGCAGAGCGGGAAGGTATCGGCTCTGGTCCATTTTATTTTAGAGCAGCATCTGGCAGTGGTGATCCTGTATGTGCTGGTGGGAATTGTGATCTTTTCGGTGACCTTTATGATTTTGGAGGAGCCGGGTATTCGCTATCTGGGACGTATTTCCGATGCGGTTCAGAGTATTTCCCAGGGCAATCTGAATACAGAGGTGGATGTGACTGGGGACGATGAGTTTTCCGCTATGGCGGCAAATTTAAACAAGATGTCCTCAGATATCCGAAAGCTTATGGATAAGGAGAGAGAAGCGGAACGCACGAAAAATGAACTGATTACAAATGTGGCTCACGATTTAAGAACGCCCCTTACCTCCATCATCGGCTATCTGGAGCTTTTGGCCGGGAATACGCAGATCCCTCAGGAAATGCAGCACAAGTACATAGAAATTGCCTACAGCAAATCCAGACGGCTGGAAAAGCTGATTGAAGACCTTTTCGGTTTTACGAAGCTGAATTACGGAAAAATCGCCATGCACATAGGACAGATCGATATTGTAAAGCTTTTAGAGCAGCTCTTAGAGGAAGCCTACCCCAACTTTGAGGAAAAAAATCTGTCCTATGACCTTCAGAGCAATGTGCCTGCAAAGATCATAAGTGCTGACGGAAACCTTCTGGCCCGTCTGTTTGACAATCTGATTGGAAATGCCATTAAGTACGGAGCTGATGGAAAGCGGGTTCTGGTAAAGATCCACGGAGAGGAGGACACGGTTACGGTTTCCGTGACGAATTTTGGCCGTGTGATCCCTGCAGATGAGCTGCCTCTTTTATTTAACAAGTTTTACCGGGTGGAGCAGTCGCGTTCTGCCACAACCGGAGGCACCGGCCTTGGTCTTGCGATTGCAAAGGAAATTGTGGATATGCACGGAGGCACCATCCGGGTTGCCAGCGATTTAAATGGTACAGTATTTACGGTAAAGCTTCAGGTACATTTTGATATTGAGAAAGAACAGTTCGGATCATGACGGTGATCCGGCCATAAAAAGAGAGGAAAATACAGATGTACAGATATACACGGGTGCTGAAAGGCGCCCTTTTTGCCCTTTTGTTTTCTCTTTCCGCCCTGCTCCCTTCCTATGCTGCAATTACGGCAGACGGTCCGGGAAGCGGTGTGGCAGGCCCCAGAGAGACTGTGCCGGAAGAAGGCGCACAGACAGAGGCGCTTTGGCAGGATCCGGCTTCACCCCATCCATTGGAGATGGAAGTGGTGTACGGCTATGATAACACAGCCAGAAGCGGCCGTATCCTTCCGATGACCATCCGGGTTACAAATTCTACAAAGGAGGACTTTACGGGAACGCTTCGGGCTGCAACTCTTGAACCGGAATACAGTCCTTATGGAAATAGTTCTCTTTCAGAGTACGGTACTTACCGGTATGAATACCCCATTGAGGTAAAGGCAGGGGAAACGGTTGAAAAAAAGATTCAGATTTCCCTCAGCATTCAGGTAGATCAGGTACTGCTGTCTTTAGTAGATCAGGAAGGAAAGGAGACAGCCGGACGCCGGATCAGGCTGGATCTGAACCTGGATACAGCGGAGCTGTATGTGGGGGTTTTGAGCGACCATCCGGAACGCCTTTCCTATATGGATCATATGGGGATCAATTACAGTACACTCCGCACCCGTCTTATTGAGCTGGATCAGGATACGATGCCAGAATCCCGGCAGGAGCTGGATCAGCTGGATGTGCTTTTGATCAATGATTTTGATACTGGGTCTCTGGACAGCCGGCAGCTTGAGGCTGTATGGGAGTGGACCCAGAGCGGAGGTACCCTTCTGTTCGGAACAGGGGAGCATGCAAATGAAACGCTGGGAGCCTTTTCCAAGGCGCTCTTAGCCAGCCCACTTCCTCAGGCCGTAGAATTTGAACTGGATATGGAAAGCAGTCAGGAATCCTCGGAATATGGGGACAGCCGGATTGTTCTGAACTGCACAGAGGTGGACTTAAAGGGAAGTACGGAGGTCATGACAAAGGGGCCGATGGAAATTATTTCCAGCACACCGGTGGGCAGAGGAATGGCGGCAGCGGCAATTTATGATTTTGGAGATCTGAAAGAATACGGGACTGACAATCCCTCCTATGTAGACCGCCTGTTTACAGAGCTTATAGGAGAAAACCGTCTGAATCTTTTAAGCAGCGGAAACGGAGGCTCCTCCGCAGGCCGTTACTGGGAGGTACAGAGCCTGATCAATACGGGGAATGTAAACCGTCTTCCCAAAGTAGGGCTTTACGTTACGCTGGCAGTTGCCTACGTGGCTCTTGCGGGGCCGGGGCTTTACTTCTTTTTAAAGCAGAGGGAGCTGCGCCAGTATTATCAGCCTGCAGTAGCCATTTTGTCCCTGTGCTGTACCGGTATGGTGCTTTTGATGGGGATACCCACGCGGTTTAACGGCCCGTTTTTTACCTATGCCTCCATTCAGGACGCAGGAGAAGAGGATATATCAGAAACGTTGTTTATCAATATGCGCTCTCCCTATAATCACAGCTATGGGGTATCTCTGGATCCTTCGTACCGTCTGTTCCCTGTCTGCGATTCCTCGTACTACAATCCGGGTACGGTTCCGGCTCTGGTGGATTCTGAGGATCCGGATATGGTGATCCGGTATAAGGAGGATGAAACGTATATTGAAGCGAGAGATACAGGCGCTTTCAATCCCAGTTATTTCCAGATGGAGCGTAACCTGCCAAATGAAACAGGGCAGGGATTTTCCGGGGAGATACGGGCCTTTGAGGGAACGATCACAGGGACGATAACGAATAATTACCCGTGGACCGTAGAAAATGCGGCGCTGCTTTTATATAACCAGATGGTAATGATCGGAACCATAGAGCCTGGACAGACGATTTCCCTGGATGGACGCGAGCTGATATACTGCGCAACGGATTTAGGATATGCTATGGCCGCTCAGATTACCGGAGCTTCACGGTACGGCCAGAAGGTAAATATAGAGGATCCGGATTATGTAAGGGCGCTGGAGCGGACCAATCTCCTTTCCTTCTATGTGGAAAATTATTTTTCCGGATATCATACCCAGGCACGGGTGGTAGCCTTCAGCCAGGAGCAGAAGGAAACGGGATTTTTGAGAAATCCGGGAACAGAAACCTATGGCTGCACGCTTTTAACTTCGGAGTTGGATGTAAATTATGAACAGGATGGCCTTGTAAGCCGTTCGGCGATGCAGAAGCAGCCGCATGTGCTGGCAGGAGAGTACGATGCGGCGCGCAACACCATCTACGGGATAAATCCGGTGGTTCTGGAATATTATCTTGGAAATGAGCTGGAAGTAGATACGCTTCATTTTCATCGTCTCAGCGAAGGGGTGGTTGCAAATTTAAGATATTATTATACCGTACCGTTTGAAGGAAATATGTATTTTTACAACTATAATACAGGCTCTTATGATCGGATGGACAGTGCGGTAAGCCAGTATAACAGGGAGGAACTGGATTCCTATTTGTCACCTGGAAATACGATCACTGTGAAATATGTGTATGATACAGCCGGAGAGTATACATGGAATATCATGCTCCCGGTTCTTACAGTTACAGGAAGGAGACAGCCCTGATGCTTACAGTAAGAAATCTTCACAAAATATATGGAAAATACCATGCCTTAAGCGGCCTGGATATGAATGTAGGCGATGGCGCACTTTACGGCTTTGTAGGACCCAACGGCGCAGGAAAGACAACGACATTAAAAATTATGACAGGGCTTTTGGGCGCAGAAGAAGGAAGTGTGACCATTAATGGAAAGGATGCACTCAGGGACCTGGGGGAATTAAAGGGGATGATCGGTTATGTACCGGATTTCTTTGGGGTATACGATAACCTGACTGTGGCAGAATACATGAGTTTTTTTGCCTCCTGTTATCAGCTTGACGGCCTGATGGCAAGAAAACGGTATACGGCTCTTCTGGAGCAGGTAGGACTGGAGGATAAGCTGGATTTCTATGTGGACGGACTTTCACGCGGAATGAAGCAGCGGCTCTGTCTTGCAAGGGCTCTGATCCACGATCCGGCGATCCTCATCCTGGATGAGCCGACCTCAGGCCTGGATCCGAGAACCAGGTTTGAATTTAAAGAAATACTCAGTGAATTAAGGAGTACGGGAAAAACCATTATTATCAGTTCACATGTACTGTCAGAGCTGGCGGAGATGTGTACGGATATCGGGATCATCGATCAGGGACGGATGGTGCTGGAGGGAAATATAACGGCGATCCTGTCGCGGGTCAACGCCTCAAATCCTCTGGTAATTTCCGTATACAGCAATATGGAGCAGGCCATGGCGGTCCTGCGCCGCCATCCCTGTGTCCAGACTATTTCCATGCGGGAAAAGGATATCTGCGTCCGCTTTGCCGGAGACGGCACCGATGAGGCGATGCTCCTTCAGCAGCTGATCGATGCTGGCGTCCTGGTAAATGGCTTTGTTCGTGAGAAGGGCAGTCTGGAGTCCGTCTTTATGCAGCTGACAGATCATGAAGAAGAAAGGGTGGTGACGTCTTATGAGGCAGAATCCGGTTTACAGCCGTGAGATGAAGGTCAGCGCCAGAAGCCCCAGATTTCCTTTGATCCTTTCCCTTTTTAACGGGATTCTGTGTCTGGCGGCTCTGATCAATATGTACTCGGTGGTTCTGCGGGTCCGTACCAATGCCACGATTCAGTACAGCAGTTTTATGGATATCTACGAATTTGTCACAGCCATTGAGTTTATCCTTCTGATGTTCATTGTGCCTGCCGTCACGGCAGCCAGCATCAGCGGCGAACGGGAGAGGCAGACATTAGATCTGATGCTTACCACCCAGATGACAGCGGCTCAGATTGTGACAGGTAAGCTGATGGGTGCTTTAAGCTCCCTGTTTGTGCTGATCCTGTCCAGTTTTCCTGCGGTAGCCATGGTGTTTGTCTATGGCGGCATTACCTGGTGGGATGCTCTGTCACTGATCTTCTGCTATGTGGCAGTGGCTTTTATGGCGGGAAGTCTTGGGATCTTCTTTTCATCCGTATTCCGAAGATCCACGGTTTCTACGGCTGTAACATACGGCACTCTGATCGCTTTTGTGGCAGGAACGTATTTTATCAACCGTTTTGCCCTCTCGATGTCTGCTGCGAATCTAGACCAGACCATAGCGGCATATGCGATGGAGGCGCCTGCCATCCGTGCTTCTTCCGGAGGCGCTTTTTATCTCTTTTTGATGAATCCGGCCTTTACCTTTATGGCAGTCATTGGAAATCAGGCCGGGCGCAGCACCTCCTTTGCCAGCGTATGCAGCTATTTTGGAATGGAGAATACAGGCTTTGTGATGGAGCACTGGGTTCTTTTAAGCATTCTTCTACAGCTTGCCGCAGGAGCGCTTCTTCTCTGGGAGGCAGTGCAGTTTCTGGAGCCTGTGAAGAAGAAAGGAAAAAGAAAAAAATAAGAGGATGAGGCACACATTTTAAAAACAGGCGTATACTGATCGTATAAAGAATGTCTGGCGCATCCAGCTGGTGCTTTATCATAGATACAGACCTTTTTAGGTCCGGGCGGTGACGGCGCGTTTTGCGCAATCGCCGTTTACATAGAAAACGGATGAACCGATATGAATGAGAATTATACCTATATCCTGCGGTGTGCGGACGGAACGTATTACTGTGGCTGGACCAATAACCTGGACAGGCGTTTAAAGGCCCACAATGAAGGGAAGGGTGCCAAATACACACGTTCCCGAAGACCGGTGGCCCTTGTCTATTATGAGGCCTTTTCCACAAAAGAGGAGGCTATGAGACGGGAATATGAAATAAAACAGCTCCCCCGAAAGAAAAAGGAGGAGCTGATTTTTAAGCAACAAACTGATACATCATCATGTAATGGCAGAGACTTCCGCCCATGACAAAGAGATGGAAAATTTCATGGGAACCGAAATATTGGTGTCTCGCATTGAAAATAGGCAGTTTCAGGGCGTAGATGACGCCGCCCAGGGTGTAAATGATGCCTCCGGCCAGAAGCCACAGAAAGCCTGCTTTTGGCAGCGCTGCCAGTATCTTTGAAAAGGCCAGGATGCAGACCCAGCCCATGGCAATGTAGATCATGGAAGAAAACCATTTGGGACAGGTGATCCAGAAGGCGTTGATAAAGATCCCAAGGACAGCGATGATCCAGACCAGTGCCAGAAGAGCCCATCCCGTCTGATCTCCCAGTACGATCAGGCATACGGGCGTGTAGGTTCCTGCAATGAGCACAAAGATCATCATGTGGTCGATCTTTCGCAGCAGCTGGTTGATTTTTGGGGAAATATCCAGCGTGTGGTAGATGGTGCTGGCTCCATAGAGGCCGATCATGCTTAAAATAAAAACAGCCAGAGCCGCCAGATGAAACTGTTCAGGAGACCGGGAACCCTTAATAAGAAGAGGAACTGCTGCGGCTGCTGCCAGAACCATGGCGATAAAATGGGTCATGGCGCTGCCCGGATCCTTTATCTTTCGTAAATTGTGTTTTATTTTCTGTGTCATGAATGATACCTCCTTTAAAAATATGACAAGGCTGATATAACTATGATATATAGTATTCAAAACTACATTATGATGTAATATATACTATACACGGAATGGACGGAATATGCAATACATTTGAAAAAATTATTTGATTATCAAAGTAAATGGGAAGAAAGGGGATAAGATATGCTTTCTGTATTATATGAAGATTCGGATATTCTGGTAGCGGTAAAGCCTGCAGGAGTGGAATCGCAGTCAGCCAGGGGCTTTGCAAAGGATATGGTCAGCGAGATCCGCAGATATCTCACCATTCAGGCCAGAAATCCACAAAATATCCACAAATTAACCACATTATCCTCAAAAGGGCAGGGGAAAAATCAGCCGCCTTATGTGGGAGTTATCCACAGATTGGACCGGCCTGTGTCGGGAATTATGGTGTATGCCAGAAATCAAAAGGCTGCAGCTTCTCTTAGTTCCCTGATGCAGCAGGGAAAAATGGAAAAATGGTATAAGGCAGTGGTATGTGGAAAACCTGTGGATAATCATGGTGTATATGTGGATTATCTCAGACAGAATCAGGGAGAGAACCGGTCTGAAATTGTGGATAAATCGGCAGCAGGAAGTAAACGGGCAGAGCTTTCATATACGGCAGAGGCATCGACAGAGCGCTGTGACGCGGGGGAGAGCAGGGAATACAGTCTGGTGAGGATACGTCTGCTTACAGGCCGCCACCACCAGATCCGGGTACAATTTTCCGGCCATGGAACACCCCTTTATGGGGATGATAAATACGGAGAAAAGACAGCTCCCGGACAACCTGACCTATTGGCTCTGTGCGCCTTCCGTCTGTCCTTCCCTCATCCTGTAACGGGAAAGCGGATGGAGTTTGAAATGGAGCCGTCCGGAGGCGCTTTTGAGTGGTTTAAGGAAAATCCATCTTAAAAGTGAAGAAAAAATGGTACTTTTGCAGAATGACGCTGCAACTATTTTTTGTTATAATGGTTTGGATCGATTAAAAGGCAGGTAAGGGGAAAATGGAACGGATATCAGAATCAGGGCTTGGACGGCTCCTCCATTATAATATGACTTGTATAGGCGGTTTTATGGGAACCTTTGCAGTCTGCGGGTTTGGAGGGAATTTTGCCTCGGCCCATACGGGAAACATCATGAGTCTTACAAAGGATCTGGTGGGGTGCGATCTCATACAGGCAGGAATCCGGCTGGGGGCTCTGGTCTTATTCAGTCTTTCCATTGCGGCAGCCTATCTGATAAACCGTATGGTAAAGCCTGACATGGAACGGCTCTGTCTGATCGTGGATGTGGGAGGGTTCCTTTTGTGCCTGCTTCTTCCAAAGGGACTTCCCGATCTGGTCCGGCTTTACCCTATTTTTATTGCGTCAAGCTTTCAGTGGGGAACATTTTCCGGAACAGACGGCTATAACAGCTCCACTATCTTTACAACCAATAATTTAAAGCAGTGTGTTTTGAGCTGGACTCAGTATCTCTTAGACCATGAGGAAACCATGCGCCGCCGTGCCTGGTTTTATACCATAACCGTAGGGGCCTTCACCGTGGGGGCGCTCATTGGCTGCATGGCTGTGCTGAGGATGGGTGGTCGCGGCGTTGTGTGGGGACTGGGGCTTATTTTGGCGGCAGGAGTTTTGAGCTTCCTGAAAAAGCGGCAGATTGAAAAAGGCGAGAGTTCCAAAGACAGGACTGCTTCTCCGGCAAAAGATAAAAAGGTTCATGCTCCAGCGGTATAAAAACTGTGGGTTCTCAAAAACAAGAAAACAGGCATATCAGCCCTGACAAGGTGCATTTACACCAGGTTGGGGCTTATATGCCTGTTTTTTAACGTGATGTTATGCCGGACGATGTCCCGCCGGCTTTATAATTATGACAGCCGAAGCGCCCAGTCTCTGCAGTCCCAGATATCCGTAGCCAGTCCCTCATAGAACTCCGGTTCATGGCAGATTAAAAGGATGCTTCCTTTGTATTCCTTTAATGCACGTTTCAGCTCCGCCTTTGCATCCACATCCAGATGGTTGGTAGGCTCGTCTAAAAGCAGCACATTGGATTCACGGTTGATCAGTTTGCACAGACGCACCTTGGCCTGCTCGCCTCCGCTTAAAACACGCACCTGGCTTTCGATATGCTTGGTTGTGAGGCCGCATTTTGCCAGGGCAGACCGAACCTGATACTGGGTATAGGAAGGAAATTCCTTCCAGATCTCATCCAGACAGGTGTTGGTATTGCCGGGAGCCATTTCCTGTTCAAAATATCCGATGGACAGGTAATCTCCCAGCTCTACGGAACCGGACAAGGCAGGAGTCAGTCCCAGGATGCTCTTTAAAAGGGTTGTCTTTCCGATGCCGTTGGCACCTACCAGCACAGCCTTCTGTCCCCGCTCCATCACCAGGTTTAAAGGCCGGGAAAGAGGCTCATCATAGCCGATCACAAGATCCTTTGTTTCAAAAATGTATTTTCCTGCGGTACGGGCTTCCAGGAAATGGAATTCAGGCTTTGGCTTCTCCTTTGCCAGCTCAATGACTTCCATTTTATCCAGCTTCTTCTGCCGGGACATGGCCATATTCCGGGTTGCCACACGGGCCTTGTTGCGGGCCACAAAGTCTTCCAGCTCTGCGATTTCCTGCTGCTGGCGCTTGTAGGCAGCCTCCAGCTGTGCCTTCTTTACCGCATAGACCTCCTGGAATTTGTCGTAATCGCCCACATAACGGTCCAGTCTCTGGTTTTCCATATGGTACACCAGATTGATAACGCTGTTTAAAAACGGGATATCATGGGAAATGAGGATAAATGCATTTTCATAATCCAGAAGATACCGCTTCAGCCATTCGATATGCTGTACATCCAGATAGTTGGTAGGCTCGTCCAAAAGCAGGATATCGGGCTTTTGCAGCAGCAGCTTTCCCAACAGCACCTTGGTTCTCTGGCCTCCGGAAAGCTCTGTTACATCCCGCTCCATGCCGATCTCATCTAAGCCCAGGGCGCGGCCTACCTCGTCTACCTTGGAATCAATAATATAGAAATCATGGGCCATCAGCAGATCCTGTATGGTTCCCAGTTCTTCCATCATCTCATTCATTTCCTCTTCACTTGCCTCGCCCATGCGGTCACAGATGGCATTCATGTTTGCTTCCATTTCAAAGAGGGGCCCAAAGGCGCTTTTTAAGACTTCCCGGATCGTCATTCCCTTTTCCAATACCGTGTGCTGGTCCAGATAGCCCACATTTACATTTTTCGCCCATTCTACCTTGCCTTCGTCAGGCATCAGCTTTCCGGTGATAATGTTCATAAAGGTGGACTTTCCCTCGCCGTTTGCTCCTACCAGGCCGATATGCTCGCCTTTTAAGAGACGGAAAGATACGTCCTGAAAAATAGCTCTGTCTCCAAAGCCATGGCTTAAATGCTCTACGTTTAAAATACTCATATTTCCTTTAAACTCCTTATATCTGCTTGCTGAGTGTCCTGTATATTCCAGTCGATTGTACATGAGAACCGGGGCTGTGGCAAGAGGTTTGAAGGCTTTCTGTCAAAAATCATCTTGAAAAAATTCTTCAAACTGATTAAACTGGTACTATGGACTTATTATATAGAAAAACACCGGAAGGAATCTGTTTGGAGCGCTGTTATACCCTGGACGGCGCTCCCGTTCTTCCGGAGCGTATGGATGGAATGCCGGTGACAGAACTGGATCGGTATTTTTTTTCGCAGACTGTAAGAGGACGGGAGGTTCCTCCGGAAGAGCTTAATGGAGAGCCTGAGCTTTGCGGATCAGGGCTTGATGAGCTGACTCTTCCGGAGTATCTTAGAAAAATAGGCCCTTATGCCTTTTACAACTGCTTTCATTTGAAAACCCTGTCCTTCTGGAGTACGGTGGAGGACTGGGGAGCCGGTGTATTTACCGGTTGCACAGGGATAAAGCATCTGAAGATCCGGGTGGTACCGGGCAGAAAGTCCTGTTTTAAGGAGGTTCTTTCCGAGCTGCGCCAGGAACTTATGGCTGATTATCTGAACCCGGAGGGAAGGCTTCTTGCCAGACTGGTATTTCCTGAGTTTTTTGAGGAATCGGTGGAAAATACCCCGGCTCGGATCATTATGAGAGAAATGCACGGCTGCGGCCATATGTACCGGTATTGCTTTGAGGATACGCAGTTTCAGTTCCGGGAGTATGACCATCTGTTTCCTAATACCGTGATCCAGGAACGGCCCGGTCTGGCAGCTCAGATGGCAGTGTACCGTCTGTACTGGCCCTGGGGTCTGACCGATGAATTTAAAGACCAGTACTGGGGATTTTTAAAGCAGCATCCAAGAGAAACGGCATCAGGGCTGACGGACAGGCGGGAAACAGCGATTTTGAAATGGCTGTCCTGGCAGACAGAGGCAGATCAGGCCTTTCTGGAGGGGCTGTTAAATGGGATTGAAGATCAGAGAGATCCCCAGGCTGCGTCTGTTTTGCTGGATGCGGTACACAGCCGGTTTGGCGGGCAGGTAAAAGAAAAAAAGACCACCCGCACCTTTAAATTGTAGATTAACTTACAGGAGGAATATATAAGATGTCAAAGAAAAATGAAGCACAGAAATTACAGGAGGAGCTGACCTGGTCCGCACCCCATATTGCCAAGGAAGCGCCGGAGCAGAAGGAAAAGGCATTTAAGTACTGCGAGGGCTATAAGGAATTTCTGAACAAAGGAAAGACCGAAAGAGAGTGCGTAAAGGAAGCGGTAAAGATGCTTAAAAAAGCAGGCTATAAGCCCTTTGACCGCAAGGCTTCCTATGTACCCGGCGATAAGGTATACGTTGTAAACCGGGAAAAGGCAGTGATCGCCACAACCTTTGGAAAGAAGTCTTTAAAGGATGGACTGCGCATCAACGGAGCCCATATCGACGCGCCCAGACTGGATTTAAAGCCGAATCCGCTCTATGAAAAGGAAGATATCGCTTATTTTAAGACCCATTACTACGGCGGCATCCGCAAATATCAGTGGGGAACCATGCCTCTGGCAATCCACGGCGTTGTAGCAAAAAAGAACGGAGAGCTGATCGAGGTCTGCATCGGTGAAAAAGAGGATGAGCCTGCATTCTGCATTACAGATCTTCTGCCTCATCTGGCTGGAAAGCAGAATGAGCGTCCTTTAAGAGAAGGTCTTAAGGGAGAAGAACTGAATGTGATCATTGGATCCATCCCCTACGAGGGCGAGGAGATTAAGGAAGCCGTAAAGCTGATGGTTTTATCTCTTCTCCATGAGAAATACGGCATTAAGGAAAAAGACTTCTTCCGCGCAGAGTTTGAATTGGTTCCTGCCGCAAAGGCAAGAGATATCGGACTGGACAGAAGCCTTGTGGGCGCCTATGGACAGGATGACCGGGTATGCGCTTATACAGCCCTTACCGCAGAGATTGAGACAAAGAAACCGGCCCATACCACAGTAACCATTCTTACAGATAAGGAAGAAATCGGCTCTGAGGGAAATACGGGTCTTAATTCCGACTATGTGCTTCACTATATCGAAGATCTGGCAGAGCTGGAGCATACGCCGGTACGGGATATTTTAAGAGCCTCCCTGTGCCTTTCTTCTGATGTAAATGCCGCTTATGACCCAACCTTTGCAGATGTATTTGAAAGCCGCAATGCAAGCTACATCAACAAAGGCTGTGTTTTGACAAAATATACAGGTGCAAGAGGCAAATCCGCTTCCAATGACGCAAGTGCAGAGACTATGGCAAAAGTGATCGCTATTATGGAGGAGGCAGGCGTATTCTGGCAGGCAGGAGAGTTAGGAGCCGTTGATGTGGGAGGCGGCGGCACCATTGCAAAGTATGTAGCCCATATGGATGTGGATACCGTAGACTTGGGTGTGCCGATCCTTTCCATGCATTCACCCTTTGAGCTGGCTTCCAAGCTGGATGTGTACAATACCTACAAGGCATTTAAGGCATTTTATGCATAAAAGGCTTTTTTTTCAACGTCTTGTATGGTATAACTATGTACAGCGCCTGCCTGAGAGCAGGCGAAAATAGTATGATAGAAAAGGGAAACCATTATGAGAAAAATCGCATTATTTTGTCTGTGCGGCCTTACGGCAGCTTCTATTCTGACTGGCTGCTCCGGCAGTGCAGACGGCAACGTAAATTTGGGAACCGTTACACTTTCCGAGTACAAGGGAGTTACTGTTAATATTGAGGCTCCTGAGGTTACGGATGAGGAAGTGGATACAAAGGTAGAGACTATCCTGGCACAGAACCCCAACGAGGTAGAGGTAGACCGGGCCGCCAAGGAGGGCGATATTGTAAATATCGACTTCAAGGGAACAAAGGACGGAGAAGCCTTTGAAGGCGGTTCTGCAGAGGATCAGGATCTGGAGCTGGGTTCCGGTAAGATGATCGAGGGCTTTGAAAGCGGCCTGATCGGTGCAAAGAAGGGTGAGACAAAGACATTAAATCTTACCTTCCCGGAGGACTACAGAGAGGAATCTCTGGCAGGACAGCCGGTTGTATTTGAGGTAACTGTAAACTCCGTAAAGGAGGAGCAGGAGGCAGAGCTGAACGATGATTTCGTAAAGAGGGTGTCAAAGGAAGAGTATCAGACCGTAGACGCTTATAAGGAAAGCATCCGTGAGGATCTGCTGGATCAGAAGCAGTCCGCAGCAGAACAGGATATGGAAGAGGGAGCCCTTCAGAGCGTGATCAGCAGTTCAGAATTTAAGCTTTCCAGAAACGGCCTTTCTGTCCGCTACAATCAGATGGTAAAAGAATACACCAACCAGGCTAAGATGTACGGCATGAGCTTTTCACAGATGGCTCAGGCCAACGGCATGAACGAGCCGGCCATGAAGGAGTATATCTACGATTCCGTAGAGGAAGCTGCCAAGAGAGAACTGACTGTAGAAGCCATCGCAGCAAATGAGGGACTGGATCAGATCACAGATGAGGACAGAGAACTCTTTGCTCAGGAAAACGGTATGTCAAAGGATACCCTGATCAATATGTACGGACAGGAGCAGGCAGACGAGTATGTGCTTCAGGATAAGGTACTCTACTATCTGGCTTCCAATGCTGTCAATGAAGCAGAAAATCCGGCAAAGGTTTCTGAGCGGGTTCTGGAGAAGACTGAGGCTTCCCCAGAGGCAGAATAAAAAGGAATAAGAGAAGCGTCGGGAGCGTTTCATAGGTTATACCACAGAAAAAGGAGGACTATGCATGCAGATCTTAAAAGACAGGATCCGTAAAGACGGAAAAATCAAGGGCGGTAATGTTCTGAAGGTAGACAGTTTTTTAAATCATCAGATGGATATCAAGCTTTTTGGCGAAATTGGAAAGGAATTTAAGCGCAGATTTGCGGATGCTGAGGTAAATAAGATCCTCACCATCGAGGCATCCGGTATTGGAATTGCATGTATCGTAGCCCAGTATTTTGATGTGCCGGTGGTATTTGCAAAGAAAAACCAGACCAAAAATATCGCAGGAGAGGTTCACACCACCAAGGTAGAATCTTTTACCCATGGCAGGGTGTACGATATCATTGTGGCAAAGGAATTTTTAGGAAAAGGCGATAAGGTTCTTATTATCGATGATTTCCTGGCAAATGGCAAGGCGCTGGAGGGACTGATCGCACTGGTAAGAGATTCCGGAGCCGAGTTGGTAGGAGCTGGTATTGTAATCGAAAAGGGCTTCCAGGTAGGCGGAGATCTGATCCGTTCCGAGGGGATCCGTCTGGAGTCCCTTGCGATCGTAGACAGCATGGACGAGGAAACAAATACCATTGTATTCAGGGATGATGAATAAAATGAAGGCATTATTTTTTGACATAGACGGAACCCTTCTTTCTGAAAAGACGCGGCAGATTCCTGAGAGCGCAAAGGAAGCCCTTAAGGAAGCCAGACGCAGAGGCCATCTTGTATTTATCAATACGGGCCGCGTGTACTGCCACCTGTCTCAGATCCGCTCTGAGGTAGAGGCAGACGGCTTTCTCTGCGGCTGCGGCACCTGTGTGGTAGTTCAGGATCAGATTCTCTACCGCCACGCGATTCCCTATGAACGGGGGCTTCAGATGAAGCGCGATATTGATGCGTGCGGCCTGGACGGCATCCTGGAGGGAACAGAAGGGTGCTATATGCATAAAACGCCTTCCCGCATCCCAAGAGTTGAGGAGCTTAAGAATGCGATCCGGGCAGGCGGCTGTGTCATTCCCCATGACTGGGAGGATGAAGGCTATGTGTTTGACAAGATTTATCTTGGATCCGATGAAAACAGCCGTCCCAAAGAACTTTTTGGACGAATGAAGGACATGGAGATCATTGACCGGGGAAATGGCTTTTATGAATGTGTGCCAAGAGGTCATTCAAAGGCAACCGCTATTGACCAGGTGTTAAAGCACTGCGGCATTTCCCTGGAAGACGCCTATGTGTTCGGAGACAGCAGCAATGACCTGTCCATGTTCCGATATGCTTCCAACTGTGTCCTTATGGGCCATCACAGCCCGGTGCTGGAGCCCTATGCTTCCTTTGTTACAAAGACAGTAGAGGAGGACGGGATTGCGTATGCCATGAAGGAGCTGGGGATTATTTAGCCCCGGTTCGGAAATGGAAAGCAGGATATAACGGATGAAACAGAAAACCTGGATCATAAGTGCCCTGATGTGTGCCATGGTTATCATGGTATGCCTCGGGGTACTGCACCTTTTAAAGGAAATGACAGAAAACAATGCACCCTCAGGGACTGTGGCTGAGGAAAGCACAGACCATACAGAACCGGAAATCGATTTTGCAGAGGAAGAGGAAACGAAAGAGGACATAGCAGAGACGGGTCCGGAGGAAGAGGAAAGCGATGTTCCCGTAGAGAGGGAAGAAGGATACTATGGATGGAAGCAGGAGCTTCCCCAGATTTTTCCTTCTGTTCCGGAGGAGGTTCCCTATGAGCCGCCCAGGCTGATCCTTGCGACCGATCTTCACTATCAGAGCGCCCAGGCAGATGACGGCGGAGCCGCCTTTCAGCTTTTTGTGGAGCGGGGAGACGGCAAGGTGGTGGAATATCTGCCGGAGCTTTTAGAAGCATTTATGGATCAGGTCATAGAGGAACATCCCTCGGCTCTGGTTTTAAGCGGCGATATCACCATGAATGGGGAAAAGATAAACCATGAGGAGCTGGCCAGAGGGCTTATGCGGGTACAGGACGCCGGGATTCCGGTACTTATTGTTCCCGGAAACCATGATATCAACAATCCCCATGCAGCCGTGTATTTTGGTGAGGAAAAGGCAGAGGCAGATCCGGTGACGCCGGAAGAATTTTACAATATTTACCATATGTACGGCTACGACCAGGCTATCAGCCGGGATGATGCTTCTTTGAGCTATGTCTATCAGCTGGATGAGAGAAATCGTCTCCTGATGCTGGATACCTGCCAGTATGAGCCTAAGAATATGGTAGAAGGGCAGCTTAAGGTGGAAACCTTCCAGTGGGCAGATGAACAGCTTAAAAAGGCAAAGAAAGATGGGATAAACGTTCTTCCCATCGGCCACCACAATCTTCTGGCTCAGAGCCGGATGTACACGACCCAGTGTGCCATGAACAACAATGGCGATGTGATCGAGCTGTTCCAGAAGTATGAACTGCCGCTGTACTTAAGCGGCCACCTTCATGTTCAGCGGATCCGCAAGCATAAGGCAGAACCGGGAGCGGCAGATGATTCATACGGAATCATGGAGATTGTCACGGACGCACTCAGCATACCGCCCTGTCAGTATGCGCTTCTGGAATGGAAGCGGGACGGCAGTATGGAATACAGCACAAAGGCAGTGGATGTATCGGCCTGGGCGGCGCGTACCGGAAGCCAGAATCCGGATCTTCTGGATTTTGAGGGTTGGTCGGAGCTCTATATCCAGAAGCTGATCATTGACCAGATCCGGGGTATTGTAAAGAATCTGGGAAATGACGTGGAGCACTCCATGGCAGAGGTGTATGCTTCCGTTTATATTGATTATTATGCCGGACGCCGCATCGATGCAAAGGGTATAAGAAGTTCCAAGGGCTACCGCTGGTGGGAGAGAAATATGCCGGACAGTTATCTGTTAAAGGAGCTGGACGCCATGATCGACGACTCGGACCGCGACAACAATTACATGCTGCTGCCGGAGGTAAATGCCGCGGCAGAGGAATAAGACAACAGGGGAGCCTGTATACAGGCTGAGAGGAAATTGTAATTTCGACCCATAACCTGATTTGGATAATGCCAACGTAGGGAAATACAGAGTATATGAATGCTTTTGGCCTCTGTCCTGCGGGATGGAGGCCTTTTAACATATAAGGAGGATAAGATTGAACATGAAGCAGGTAAGCAGCCGGATGGCTCCGGCAGGTTATATTCTGGTGATTTTACTCCTGTGGGAGCTGGCGGTAAGGCTGTTTCATATCCCTCTCTATATTCTTCCCGCACCTACAGCCATAGCTGCTGCTTTGGGAGAAGAATGGCCGGTTCTGGCTTCCCATGGGGCCGTGACGGTATTGGAGGCACTGGCTGGTATTCTGATCTCTCTGATTTTGGCACTGGCCCTGGGAATCCTTATGGACCGGTTTCCGGCAGTGCAAAGAGGCATATACCCTCTTTTGGTCGTTACTCAGACCGTACCCATGATCGTACTTGCCCCGATTTTGATCATCTACATGGGCTTTGGTCCCGGCCCGAAGATTCTTACCGTGGTTTTGATGTGCTTTTTTCCTGTGGCGGTGAGCTTTTCAGACGGCCTGTCCCGTGTGGATGAGGAATACGTTCACCTGGTACGTTCCTATGGTGCGGGAAAATGGGGAGCGTACCGTCTGGTAAAAATTCCTGCTGCCCTTCCTGCGCTGTTGTCCGGTCTTAAGGTGGCTGCAACTTACAGTATCAGCGGGGCTGTGGTAGGAGAGTGGATTGGTTCCCAGCAGGGACTTGGATATTATCTGCTGCGGGTAAAAAACGGATATATGCTGGACAAGGTTTTTGCCTGTGTGGCTGTGATCATTGGTCTCAGCCTGTGCATGAATGGGGCTGTGCGCCTGCTTGGGCGGATCTGCCTTCCCTATGAAAGAAAGAGGAGGAAATAAGAGATGGGAAACTATGGAATATTTGTGAGAAAGATAGCGGCAGGGATTTTGGCTGCAGCAGTTGCAGCAGGATTGTCCGGCTGTGCAGACACTGCTTCTGAGAAGTCGGCAGAAGGAGAGAACCCCGAGAATGTTACGGTAATTCTGGATTATGTTGCCAATACCAACCACACAGGAATGTATGTGGCTCTGGATCAGGGGTATTACAAAGAGGCCGGAATGGATGTGAGTATCGTGGAGCCTACAGAGGGAGCCACAGCTACGCTGATTGCTGTGGGAAAGGGAGATTTCGGCATCAGCTATCAGGAGGATGTGACCATAGCCCGAACCTCGGCCGATCCTCTTCCGGTTAAAGCGGTTGCAGCTTTGATCCAGCACAATACCTCAGGCTTTGTGACCTATGGGGATAAGGATATCCATTCTCCGAAGGATTTTGAGGGAAAAACCTATGCAGGCTGGGGCGGTCCGGGAGAGGAGGCCGTGTTAAAGGCAGTGATGGCAAAGGACGGAGGGGATTTTTCAAAGCTGGATATGGTGATTTCAGACGGCTCCGGCTTTGAGGCGCTGAAGGATAAGGTTGACGTTATGTGGTTTTTTGAAGGATGGGACAATATAAAATGCCGGCTGAATGATTTTCCTATCAACTATATGGAGCTGCGTCAGCTGGACAAGCGTCTGGATTACTATACCCCTGTTATTATCGCCAGTGAGGATACGCTGAAAAATAAGCCGGAAATGACGAAGAAATTCCTGGAGGCTACTGCAAAGGGATATCGGTATGCAATCGAACATCCGAAGGAAAGCGCAGAGATCCTTCATAAATATGCACCGGATTATTCTCTGGAAATGCTTACCATGTCACAGGAATATCTGGCAGGCAAATACATGGAGGATACAAAACGCTGGGGCGAAATGAAGGATTCTGTATGGGATAATTACACGGATTTTCTGGTGGAATATGGCGTAATTGAAGAGGATATCCCGGCAGATCAGTGTTATACCAATGAATTTCTTCCCCAATAAAAATGCGGCGGATGATAAAACAGGACAGACCATAAAAAGGAGGGGCAGGAGCATTTCCCTGCAGATACAATGAAATTAGAGATTTCCGGTCTTACATTCAGCTATGAAAACAAAAAGATATTTGACGGTCTGGAATTTTCCATCCGGGAAGGAGAGTTTGTAAGCCTTTTAGGGCCCTCCGGCTGCGGCAAATCTACCCTTTTAAAGCTTCTTACCGGGGTGATCGCTCCTGAAAAAGGCCATATCCTGACAGATGGACAGGAAATCCGGGGGATTACGGAGCATTTTGCATATATGCCCCAGAACGACCTTTTATTTCCATGGAAAACCATTTTGGAAAATGTGTGTCTTTACGGCAGGATCCATGGAGGGCAGGAGCAGGTAAAAAAAGAGGCCCTGTCACAGATGGGGGCTTTTGGTCTGGAAGGCTATGAAAATGAATACCCTTCTGCCTTGTCCGGGGGAATGCGCCAGAGAGCCGCATTTTTAAGAACTCTTTTGTGCCGTGCGGATATCCTGCTTCTGGACGAACCATTTGGGGCGCTGGATGTGATCACCAGAGGAGAGATGCAGGACTGGCTTCTGGGAGTCCGAGCCAGATTAAACCGCACCGTTCTTCTGGTGACTCACGATATGGACGAGGCCATCTATCTATCCGATCGGATCCTGATCTTAGATCCCGGCAGAGGCAGGATCGGAAGCGAGATAGAGATTGCAGAAAAGAACCGGAGCCGGGACTGGCTTTACAGTCAGGGGGAACTGCGCCGCAGGATTTACAGAGAGATTATGGGAGACAGAACGTGAAAATAGGAGAAAACAGCACAGCAGAACAATATGTGACAGAGGCAGGCAGGTTTTGGGAAGAAGGGGATGGTCTGATCGATGCCCACGCTCATATAGGGACAGAAGAGGAGATCCGGGAACGCATTCGGGATGGAATCCCTTCTGTGATATGTGCGGGAAGCCCAAAAGAGGCGGAGCAATTAAAACGGCTGTTCAATCGTTTTGAGGTGCATCCGGTCATCATTCCTGCCGCAGGGCTTCATCCGTGGAACAGCGATAAGTATCGGGCAGAGGAAATGTTTCCCTTTATGGAAGAATGGCCGGTCATGGGGGAAATCGGTCTGGACACGTTGTGGTGTGACGTACCTCTTAACGTACAGAAAGAGGCGTTTGAATGTCAGCTGGATTTTGCCGTCAAAAAGCGTAAACCAGCGGTTCTTCACACCAAGGAGCAGGAGGCTGAGATTGCCGGGATCCTGCGAAGATATCCTAACCGTTATCTGGTTCACTGGTATTCCTGCGGACAGCATCTGGAGGAGTATCTGGATCAGGACTGCTATGTCTCTATCGGGCCGGATGTGGTGTGGAATCCGGCGGTTCAGGAGGCAGCCAGACAGGTGCCTGAGGATCGGCTTCTCATAGAAACAGATGGTCTTGGGGCTGTGAAATGGGCCTGGGAGGAAGGAGAAAAGCATGGTATAATGGAGTCACAGTTCCATACAGCTCTGCCTGAACTTACAGTCCGCAGTTCTCTGGAGCAGACCTTACGGGAAGTATCCCGGCTCCGGGGAGTGGAGATGAATGTGCTTGCAAAAGCAATTAAGCGGAATTTCCGCAGATTTGTATGGGGAGACAATACCGGACAAAAGGAGGAGAACAGATGAAGTACGATTTTACAAGCATTATGGAACGTCATGGAAAAGATGCCATTGCAGTTGACGGACTTGGCACAATGCCGGGGTTCGCACCGGATCCTCCAAAAGAAGGCTTTGATATCATCCCCATGTGGGTAGCGGATATGAATTTTCCTACTGTACCTACAGTCCAGGAGGCTATGGCTGAACGCATCGGACATCCGGCGTTTGGATACTTTTCTCCGTCCGATGATTATTTTAATGCAATTATCCGGTGGCAGGAAAGGAGAAACGGGGTAAGGGATCTGGAAAAGAAGCATATTGGATATGAAAACGGTGTGCTGGGCGGTCTTCTCAGCGCCTTAAATGTATTTTGCTCCAAAGGGGATCATGTGCTTTTAAATTCTCCTACCTATATCGGCTTTACTAAATCTCTTGCCAATAACGGATACCGCGCTGTCCACTCTCCCCTGTATCTGGATGAGGAAAATGTATGGCGCATGGATTATGAGGACATGGAGAAAAAGATTGTGGAATATAAGATCCATGCAGCTGTTTTCTGTTCCCCCTATAATCCGGTCGGACGGGTGTGGACACGGGATGAGATCGAACGTGCTATGGAGATTTTTAAGAGGCACAATGTATTTGTTGTATCAGATGAAATCTGGTCGGATATCATCACTCTGGGCCATAAGCATATCCCCACACAGAGCGTCAGCGAGGATGCCCGCCAGCGGACCGTGGCTCTCTATGCGCCCAGCAAGACTTTTAATCTGGCAGGCCTGGTCGGAAGCTACCATATTATTTACAATGACTGGATCCGCGACCGGGTAGAGAAGGAGTCCTCCCTGTCCCACTACAATGAGATGAATGTGCTGTCCATGCACGCCCTGATCGGCGCTTACAGGCCGGAGGGATATGAGTGGGTGGACGAGCTGTGCGCGACCATTACGGGAAATATTGATTATGCGGCAGATTATATCGAAACTCATTTTGAAGGAGTAAAGGTTTCACGCCCGGAAGGCACCTATATGCTGTTTATTGATGTGGAGGAATGGTGCAGGAAACATGGAAAGACACTAGAGGAAGTGGAAAAAGCCGGCTGGGATGTGGGCGTGGCATGGCAGGACGGAAAGATGTTTTTCGGTCCCTGGAGCATCCGCATGAACCTGGCCCTTCCCTTAAGCCGTGTAAAGGAGGCCTTTGAACGGCTGAGAAGGTATGTATTTCAGGGGTAAGTCCGGGACGGTACATATTTATTAAGGAGAAACCAACATGCTCACATCCCTGTCATTTATTTTTCTGCTGGGGCTGGCTATGGCGGCTGTGTGTCAGCGGCTTAAGCTGCCCCGCATCATCGGTATGCTCTTAACGGGCATCCTTTTGGGGCCTTATGCGCTGAATCTGCTGGATCCTTCCATATTGGCTGTATCGGCAGACCTGCGCCAGATGGCTCTGATCATTATTTTGCTAAAGGCCGGATTGTCGCTTAATTTGGCAGATTTAAAACGGGTGGGCCGTCCGGCCGTTATGATGGCCTGCGTTCCCGCCAGCTTTGAGATTTTGGGATTTCTTATTTTTGCACCCCATATTTTGGGAGTTACAAGGGTAGAAGCCGCTGTCATGGGTGCTGTACTGAGCGCTGTTTCGCCTGCGGTGGTAATCCCAAGGATGGTTCAGCTCATGGAGGAGAGGTACGGTACAGATAAAAGCATCCCTCAGATGATCATGGCAGGAGCATCCTGTGATGATATTTTCGTCATTGTTCTTTTCTCCACCTTTGTCACCATGGCCCAGGGCGGAGCGGTTCATGGAACGGATCTGCTGAATGTGCCTGTTTCGATTATCCTTGGGGTTGCTTTGGGTGTGGGAACCGGGTACGCCTTAAGCCTGTTTTTTGAAAAAGCCTATGTCTGCGGCCGTTATGTGAGAAACAGCACAAAGGTTATTATTCTTCTGGGAGTATCCTTTCTGCTGATGGCAGTGGAAACATGGCTGAAGGAAATCGTATCCATATCCGGTCTTCTGGCTGTAGTAAGTACAGCTTGCGTGCTGAAAATAAGGAGCATTCCAGATGTATCATCCCGTCTTTCGGAAAAATTTGGAAAACTGTGGATCGCGGCAGAGGTTATTCTTTTTGTTCTGGTTGGAGCCGCTGTAGATATCCGCTATACGCTTGAAGCCGGACTTCCGGCACTGGCCATGATTGCTGCAGCCCTTGTGTTCCGTTCTCTGGGCACCATGTTCTGCCTGTTCGGAACCGCTTTGAATTTGAAGGAGCGCCTGTTCTGCATCATCGCTTATCTGCCTAAGGCCACGGTTCAGGCTGCCATCGGTTCCGTGCCCCTGGCCCTGGGGCTTCCCTGCGGAGCACTGGTGCTGTCCGTAGCAGTTCTGGCGATTGTTATCACAGCTCCTCTGGGAGCATTGGGAATGGATCTTACCTATAAGAAGTTTCTCAAAAAGAACGGTAGTATACCAGCATAAGATCCACCATCCGCCCATAGCTTTTGACCCCGTCGGTCTGGCTGTGGGCTTTTAAATAGGTGTCATTTACTTTCGTGGATACCTCTGCCACCGTTCCTTCAAACTGGTCCCAGAACCGGTTGTTTTCTCCTAAGTCCTCTATTGCTTGAGGATCTAATTGTTCATACAGGCGGCAGTAGCCCTCAAAATCCGCTTTTGCCAGGGCATTTCCCGCATAAACCCATCCGGTCAGATATCCGCTGTATTGAAACGCCTCTGCATCGGATCCGATACAGGCCAGATATCCGATAAAATTTGCCTCATCTTCTCTCATATACCCTTTTAGATGAGAAAGTTCATGGCAGATCGTATGGGGAATATTGTAAAATGGCATCTCGCTGTTGTAATTTGCTTCAATGGTAAAGGGAGAGTAGATTCCTGTAAGCTGTTGTACAGATAGAAGCCGGGGATTCAGTAACGGTTTGGTGTAAGGATACCAGCCCCCAAGCTGGGGAAAATCAGCCCCCAAATTTGCCATAGCCTCCTGTCCCAATTCCCCCATAGAACGGAAAAAGAAAGCATTGCGTTTGGGAGAGTCTTCCCCTGGCACAGTTTCATTTACCTGCTTTACCAGATATTCGCAGAGCGAATAAAGCTCCGCAGTCGTACTGCCTTTTTTTAATTCTTCAGAAAATCCGGCCTCTTCGGAAAAGGGCTTTCTGTAATAATTGATTCCGCAGTTTATTGTATAGATAAAAAATAAAAGCGAGGCAAGAAAAAAGGCATTTTTAAAAAGCAGGAGAGGGCGTTTTAAGCTGTGGAGTATCCAATACAGGCAGAAAGCCAGAAGAAGGTAAAGTCCTGCCTCAGACAGTGAAAATGGAAAAAGGCCGGAAAACCGTGCGATGGTATTTTTAAGACCGGCATAAATGGTTACGGAGTACCACTGGGCAAATACAGGAAATGTTCTGGCACAGCCCAAGAGTAGAACGGATAAAAGGGCCAGAATGAGACTTGATGTCATTTTTTTGTCCGTTTTTTTTATAAAGGAAAATGGGCTTGTATTCCTATCATTTAGTTTCATATACACATTTGTTCTCTTTCGTATTTTTTCCATTATAATTGCTGGGAAAATGGGAGTCAAGTCTTTGAGTTTCTGCACTTTACACCAGATGCCAGAGCACACTGTAAAATGCAGAAACTCAAGAAGGGAAGTCTGGAAAGGTTGTGGTTGTGTGTATACATAAAAATATGTATAATGGTAACAAGCTGTAAGGAAACCGAAATTCAATGAGGGAGGCTGTATGGATCATTTTTATCTGGATAAAATTTCACTGGAAAATTTCAGACAGTTTGAGCATAAGGAAATTATATTTAATTCTCAGATGAATCTGGCTGTTGGAAGCAATTCTTCTGGAAAGACGAGTATTCTGGAAGCAGTCTGCATTGCTTTGGGTGCGTATCTGGCTGCGTTTAAGACATATGTCCCCAGCCGTTTTGTGTATAACATTTCTGAGAGTGATGTTCGCATGAAAGGCCAGACACTGGAAACAAAGGACATTCTCCTTAGTCCGGAAGTACAGCAGTATCCATGCAAAGTCAGTGCAGATCTGATGATTGATCATAAAAATTATTTCTATAAACGGATGATCGAGAAAAAAGGCGGACGTACAAAATTTGATGGAACAAATCCGATGCAGTCAACGATAATTTCATGGGAAAAGAGTATGGCGATGGGAGACGGAAGCGATTCCGCACTTATATTTCCTCTCGTATTATATCTGAGCTCTGCACGTCTGTGGAATGAAAATAAAGAATCAGATTTTGATTTTAGTATCCCTCTTCGCACAGATGCATATCACAGATGTCTGGATAAAAAAAGAGGGATGCAGATGCCCTTCCGTTATATACAGTATTTAAAAGAAATATCAATCCAGGAAAAAAACGGAGTGGATTTTCCTGCCTATACGTTGATTATGGATGCGATTAACCGCTGTATGGAAGGAGAATTAAAAACAGATCAGGTGATTGAATATTCCATGCGTTACCGTTCTCTGGCTCTGGTGGAAGCAGATGGGACCAGAATTCCTTTTGACGGGTTAAGCGACGGTTACAGGGGAGTTATGAAAATTGTTGCCGATATTGCCGTCAGAATGTGTATTCTGAATCCATATCTGAAGGAGCAGACATTTGAAAGAACACCGGGAATTGTGGTGATTGATGAACTGGATCTGAGTCTTCATCCCAAATGGCAGAAACGAATCATCCAGACATTGACTTCCCTGTTTCCAAAGGTTCAGTTTATCTGTGCCAGCCATTCGCCGTTTTTAATCCAGGCTCTTGAAGAGGGACAGCTGATTTCTATGGAGGGGATAGTGGATGAAGAGTATTCTGGGGAAAGCATTGAGGATATTGCCGAAAATATCATGGGGGTTGAAAATGCAAAGTACAGCGATAAAAAGCAGGAAATGTACCATGCTGCGGAGGAATACTATCAGGCATTGAACTGTGCGGTGTCTCAGAAAGAACTTCAGCGGTTAAAAGAAAAGCTGGATGTTTTGATGGCAGAGTACAGCGATAATCCGGCATACTGTGCATGGATGAAGCAGCGGTATCTGGTGAAGCAGGCAGAAATGGGGAAAAAGAAATGAGGCCGGTAGAAAAAGGAGAAGCGCCTGAAGTGATATTTCAAACATATTCAGACGCAGAATCATATTTGGAGGAAAGGCTGGGCTGCTATTGCTCATTTTGTGAATTTCATATTTCCCATGTGCCGGAAGTGGAGCATCGGGAAGCAAAATCATCCGGCGGAGAAATACTGGCATGGGAAAATCTGCTGCTGTCCTGCAAATATTGTAATACCCGAAAAGGAACGATTGTTAAAGCCGGAGATAAAAGTAAATACCTTTGGCCGGATGAGGATGATACATTTCATGTGTTTAACTATGATGGTGATATTCCTAAGCTGAATGAGAAGTATCTTCAGACTCACTCGGGAATGAGAGAACGGGCAGAGGCGTTGTTCCATCTTGTAAAGCTGGATCATATACCATGTTCTCCAAAAGAAAAGGATCGCAGGTATATGGAACGAAGTGAAGCAAGAAATTCAGCAATTCATTCAAGAAAGGATTGGGACTACATAAAGAATACAGAATATGCAGAGGCGTATTTAGAACAGATGATGATATTAGCTAAAAATACAGGCTTTTTTTCCGTATGGATGAGTGTATTTCAGGAGGATAACAGAGTAAAGAACCGTCTGGTTCAGGCCTTTAAGGGAACCAGACAGGAATTTTGCTTATAAATAATTAAAACAATCAGGAGTGAACAACTATGGCATATCAGGATGATTATGTAATGCGTACGATTATCGACCTTGTGCGGGCCATTGCCGGACTGGCACTGGGAAAAAATGAAATTGATTATGACCTTCCTCTCTCAGAGGCGGCTTACACGCCTGTGGACTGGGCTTACCGCCGTTTAAAGGATCTGGCAGATGCAGGAGACATTAACGGGGCTGAGAATGAGCTGTATGAATGTCTGGATACCAGTGACAGGGCGTATCTGGAAATGGCTCTGGCATTTTATATGTATTTAAACCAGCTGGATGATGATGCTCTTTATACCGCCAATTTTTCCAGAGAGGAAATTGCAGAAGGGATTAACAGTGTCAGCGCTCAGTTTGGCATCTCCGGTTTTGAGAATTTCGTAGACACTACTATGGTATAAGTATGTCTGAAAGAGAGCGGTTAATGGAAATAAGAAATGAATGCGCCGTCTGTCTGGCCGACTGCTATAAGGAACTGTTTTTTGGTCCGTCCAACAGACGCTGCCGGGCCATGACAGGGGCAGAGCTGCGAAATCGTCTGTCCCGGTTAAATGATGCGTGTCTGGAAAAAATTATAAAACCAAACGAATTAAGCGATATACACGCCATGCTGGCAAAAGTCTGTGCGTTCCTGATGCATAAAGAGGGACGCATAAAGCCCGGTCCTCAGCTTACCCGGTGGGAGGAGAATTGCCGGTGTATGGAGAAATTCTGTGAGCATCTGGCAAAAAAGGATCTGGAATTTCTGCCGGAACTTACGCAGGAGGAGCTGGAGCACGTATTAAAAATGCAGGGGATCCGCAGATATCTTCTAACGAATTCACTGGAACGGGCTTATCAGCTTTTCTATATCCCCAAAACCATTAAAAAGGGGATCAGGGAGTCGGTCAAGCGCCGTCCGGAGGATGAATACCCGGAGACACGGGCCATGAAGCGCCGTTTTATCCTTCATATCGGCCCTACTAACAGCGGAAAAACACATGACGCACTGGAGCGGTTAAAACAGGCAGAGCACGGAGCCTATTTCGGCCCCCTTCGCCTTTTGGCGCTGGAGGTTTACGACCGTTTAAACAGTGAACATGTACCCTGCTCCATGATTACCGGAGAGGAGACGCTGGAGGTTCCCGGAGCGGTCTGTCAGGCCTGTACGGTGGAAATGTTAAATGATCACGAATACTTTGACGTAGCCGTGGTAGATGAATGTCAGATGGCAGCAGATCCTTACCGGGGCCATAACTGGACCCGTGCTGTGCTGGGGCTGCGTGCGGAGGAGATCCACCTGTGCATGGCTCCTGAGGCAGAAGATATCATGGTGCAGATGATCAAGCGCTGCGGGGATTCCTTTCAGATCGTGCGCCACAAAAGAAGTACGCGCCTTACCCTTGAGAAGAAGCCCTACTCCCTAAAGCGGGATCTGAAAAAGGGAGACGCTCTGATCGTATTTTCAAAGAAGTCCGTTCTGGCTCTGGCCGCCCATCTGGAAAATCAGGGGGTGCGCTGCAGTGTGATCTACGGAAGCCTGCCGCCTGCTACCCGGAGGGAGCAGGTGCGCCGTTTTCTGGAGCGTGAGACGGAGGTGGTGGTAAGCACAGACGCCATTGGGATGGGATTAAATCTTCCCATCCGCCGGATCGTGTTTGTGGAAACAAGAAAATTTGACGGCACGGCCAGACGCAGTCTTCTGCCGGAGGAAATCCGTCAGATCGCAGGACGGGCGGGCCGCTTTGGCCTCTATGACGAGGGCTTTGTGACGGCCATTGACGATATAGAAACCATTGAGGACGGCTTATCCGCCCGCCCTCTTCCCATTATGAAAGCCTATGTGGGTTTTCCTGAGCAGCTTTTGAACCTGCCTGCAGAGATTGACACTTTGGTAAAGATCTGGGCCGGTATGGAGGCGCCTGCCATTTATGAAAAAATGGAGGTGGATGAGCTGTTATCTCTCTACATGAGCTTTGAGCGGATCCACGGAGATCATCTGGAAGAATTTACCAAACAGGACATCTATAAGCTTATTACCTGCTCGGTAGACATTGATAACCGTCTGGTGATGGATCTGTGGAAGGATTACTGCCGGGAATACAGAGAAGTGGATGAACTAGAATTTCCCTACAGTCCGGGAACGGATCTTTACGATATGGAAAGCTATTATAAAATGCTGGATCTTTATTTTCAGTTTTCACGGAAGACAGGACTTCCTGTCCAGGAAGAAAACCTGTTCCATGAAAGGCGGAGCACAGAGGAGGAGATCAGCCGTATCCTGCGCACAGAATGCGGCAGCTATACCCGGAAATGTTCCATCTGCGGCAGAGAGCTTTCCTGGGATCATCCATTTTCCATCTGTGAGCGCTGTTTTGAGCGGGGCCGTTCATTGCAGAAGCGCTCTCGTTTTCACGATCAGCGGTATAACCATTAAAACCCATACAACGGGCTCTGCCACGATGATTCCCCAGTACTTAAAAATATCCGCCAGAAGGAAGGCGGCAATGATTTTTCCAGCCAGTTCGATCATGCTGGAGCATATGGGAGTCACATGATCGCCCATGCCCTGAAGGCTGTTTCTCAAGATAGAAATAGCAGCCGGAGCAAAATAAAACAGGGTGTTGACCTTCAGATACAGAGCTGCGGTATTGAGAACCGTTTCGTTTTGGGAGCCTGTAACCATAGAAGCCAGTCTGGGAGAAATGGTCCAGCTTAAAAGGATCATTCCTACGGCCCAGATCCAGGTCAGAAGAAGGGATTGGCGGATTCCCGTCCGGATGCGGTCCATGCGGCCGGCTCCCGTATTCTGTCCGCAGTAATTTGCCATGGTTACGCCCATGACGCTGAAGGGAAGCATACAAAATTCTGTAATTTTCCGGGCGGCTGTATGGGCTACGATGATATCCTGGCCAAAGGTATTGATGGCGCACTGGAGCGACAGGGTGCCGAAAAATACAAGGGACATCATGGCAGCCATAGAGAGGCCGGAGGCGTAGAGTTTTTTGACCTGTTCTCCGGATATTTTAAAATCAGCCGGGCAGAAGCGGAAGATCCGGTATCTGCAGAACATATAGATCAGGCTTAAGCAGGCCGCCACCCCCTGGGACAGAACCGTAGCAAAGGCGGCTCCTTCTATGCCCCAGCCAAAGTACATGATAAAAACCAGATCTAAAACCACATTTAATACAGCTGCAAAAATCAGAAACAGCAGAGGGGCTGTTGTATCGCCTACAGCCCGCAGGACAGAGGCGCAGGCATTGTACAGCATGGTGACAAACAGTCCGGACAGAATGACGCGGATATAGCTGTCTGATTGGATAAGAAGCTCCTGGGGCACGTTTAAAAGTCCGAGGATCCATGGGAGGCCTGCGAGACAGGCCAGTGTGAGGGACAGGGCAGTCACAGCTCCAAGGAGCAGGCTGCCTGCGGCAAAGCGTTTTACTCCTTCTTTGTTTCCTGCGCCGAATTCTCTGGCGATTAGCAGAGAAAAGCCGTTTGTAAGGCCGGACAGAAAGCCGATAAAAAGAGTGCTGATGGAGGCGGTGGCCCCCACAGCTGCCAGAGCAGTTTCTCCCAGGGCGCTTCCTACTACGCGGGTATCAGCCAGACTGTAGCACAGCTGAAACATATTTCCAAGGGCTACGGGAACAGCAAAGCTGATCATGATCCGGGCCGGTGTGCCTTTTGTAAGATCCTTCATATGTAAATCCTTTCGTGTTTTAAGTGTTTTTCCGTACCAGAATTTCACGGGTGGTCCGCTGGCGGATCCCAACGACCCGTTTATGAAGACGATATGCCGACAAGCCTGCCGTTTTGCTTTTAAAAATACAGGTTACCGGCTCTCCGAAGCGAAAGCCCAGGCGGCTCAGACGGCGCTCCATGGCAGGCTCGGATATGATCCAGGCTACCTGGGCTGTTTCTCCGGCTTTCAGATCGCATAAGGGAAATACCATGTTTTATCCATCCTTTTGACCCTGATACCATAGTATATGATAACAGGACTTAAGAGAGACTGATTTTTACCTCTCTGCGGATTTTCATGGAAGCTTCCTCTACCTCACAGTCATAGGCCAGAATATGCAGTCCGGCTCTGGCTCCTGCCCGCAGGGCGTCCCCAAAGGCTTTGTGTGTTTCATCATTGGGACGAAATTCCCTTACTCCTTCCATCTGTATGACAAAGAGCACAAAGGCCTCAAAGCCTTCGGCAACAGCTTCGGACAGGCCCTGAAGGTGCTTTACACCCCGCTCTGTGGGAGCATCGGGAAAGCGGACGATTCCATTTTCTTCCAGGGTTACGCCCTTTATCTCCATGAAGGCAGGTTTTAAGGCTCCGGTCTGCTGGTTTTCCAGCATAAATGCCAGATCGAACCGGGAATCTTTGTGGACTACCTCCCGCCGGATCTTACGGGGCAGCCAGATGCTCCCAGATGGATCAAAGGGCTGGAGCATCCGGAGCGCGTTGTCGTTTGGCTCCTTTTGGGAGAGGTTCTCCATCCATTCCAGGGCAGCCCGGTTGGGCGCCTGGGAATCCATATTGATCAGAAGGTTTCCCTTATAGACCGCGATTAGGTCAAATTCTGTTTTCCTTCCCATTTCCCTGGCGTGGGGGTGAAATTCCAGCACCACGGTACAGCCGGAGGTAAGCAGTTCTCTGCAGCGTCCTGTATTTTTTACATGGCAGATAACACGCTGGCCGTTTACCTCCACATAGGCGATAAAGCGATTGGGACGTTCCAGAAAACGTCCCTTCACTGTATGTTCATATCTCATGTCAACCTCATTTTTCCGGAAAAATCCGGTTTTTGTTTCGGCTATCATAATAAGGCAAATTTTGGGTTCACGCAAGTGTTTCCTGCGGCCGTTTTCTTCTTTTACAACAGTAATTTCAAGAAAAATTCCCGTTCCTGCCCCTTAACAGTTGCACCTCTCATTAAAATATGCTAAACTTTCTGCAAATAAGGGTCCGGGGCTGTGCGTTCAGACTGGCAGTCCCTCAAAGTATACATCGCATAAAGAAAGGAAATTGATTATGGCATTATCTTACCAGAGTACCAGAGGCGGACAGGCCGGGGTCACAGCATCCCAGGCCGTCCTTCAGGGTCTGGCTGCCGACGGCGGCCTGTTTATGCCCACTGAAATTCCGAAGCTGGATGTTTCTATTGAAAAGCTGGCCGGAATGACCTATCAGGAGACCGCATATGAGGTGATGAAGCTTTTCCTCACAGATTATACGGAAGAGGAATTGAAGTCCTGTATTGCGAAAGCCTATGACAGCAAATTTGACACAGAGGAGATCGCTCCGTTAGCAAAGGCCGATGGCGCTTATTATCTGGAACTTTACCATGGGAGCACCATTGCGTTTAAGGATATGGCATTATCTATTCTGCCTCATCTGATGACCACTGCGGCAAAGAAGAACCATGCAGATAAGGAAATCGTGATCTTAACGGCTACTTCCGGCGATACCGGAAAGGCAGCTATGGCAGGCTTTGCGGATGTACCCGGCACCCGTATCATCGTATTTTATCCCAAAGGCGGCGTAAGTCCGGTGCAGGAGCGCCAGATGCGCACCCAGAAGGGGGAGAACACGGCAGTTGTCGCCATCCACGGCAATTTTGACGACGCCCAGACCGGAGTAAAGAATCTTTTCAATAACAAGGAGCTGGCAAAGGAGCTGGCAGAGAAGGGATTCCAGTTTTCCTCCGCCAATTCCATTAACATTGGCCGTCTGGTGCCTCAGGTTGTGTACTATGTATACGCCTATGCAAAGCTTCTGGCAAATGAGGAGATCGCTGCCGGGGAGGAGATCAATGTGGTGGTTCCCACAGGCAATTTCGGCAACATTCTCGCAGCCTATTTTGCTAAGAAAATGGGGCTTCCCATCCGTACTCTGATCTGTGCCTCCAATGATAATAAGGTGCTGTACGATTTCTTCACCACAGGCACTTATGACCGCAGAAGGGAGTTTATTCTTACCAATTCTCCGTCCATGGATATTTTGATCTCCAGCAATCTGGAGCGCCTGATCTATTTAAGTACAGGCTCGGATCCGAAAGCAAACGCCGCTCTGATGAAGGAGCTGGCAGAGGATGGCCATTATACCATTACGGATGAGATGCGGGCCTTTATGGCTGATTTTAAGGGCGGTTTTGCCACAGAGGAGGAAAATGAAGCTGCGATACGGACCATTTTCCAGGATACAGGCTATCTCATCGACACACATACAGGCGTGGCAGCGGCCGTATACGGACAGTATAAAAATGAAACAGGCGATCAGACAAAGACGGTTATTGCGTCCACGGCCAGTCCCTTTAAGTTCTCACGCAGTGTAATGGATGCTGTAAAGGGTAAAGCGGCCACAGAGGGAAAGGATGAGTTTGATGTGGCCGATGAGCTGGCTGCAGCTGCCGGCCTTGTGCTTCCAAAAGCGGTAGAGGAGATACGTACTGCGCCCATCCGCCATGACAGAGAGTGCGCTGTGGATGAGATGGAGGAAACCGTTAAGAATATCCTTGGGATTTCATAAAAGTTCTTCCATTTTTGGATGGTATGGTTTATAATGAATTCGAAACTGTTAAAAACATAACAAAGTAGAACTGCGTTCCAGGGCTGTTATCCGGGTTCCGGGTTCATGCAGCTGGGGGAGCGCCCAAGTATAAGGAGGAAATATTATGTTAGTATCAGCAAAAGATATGCTTGAAAAAGCAAGAGCAGGCAAATATGCAGTAGGTCACTTCAATATCAATAATCTGGAGTGGGCAAAAGCAGTTCTTCTGACTGCAGAAGAGCTTCAGTCCCCGGTTATCCTGGGTGTATCCGAGGGCGCAGGCAAGTACATGACCGGATTTAAGACCGTAGCAGCTATGGTTTCTGCTATGCTTGAGGAATTAAATATTACCGTACCGGTGGCACTTCACTTAGACCACGGCTCCTACGAGGGCTGCTATAAGTGCATTAAGGCCGGATTCTCCTCTATTATGTTTGACGGCTCTCATTATCCGATCGAAGAGAATGTGGAGAAGACAAAAGAGCTGGTTAAGATCGCTCATACAATGGGCCTGTCCTTAGAGGCTGAGGTAGGCTCTATCGGCGGCGAGGAAGACGGCGTGGTAGGCGCAGGCGAGTGTGCAGATCCTGCAGAGTGCAAGGCTATCGCTGATCTGGGTGTTGACTTCCTTGCAGCAGGTATCGGAAATATCCACGGTAAGTATCCGGAGAACTGGCAGGGCTTAAACTTCGACGTACTGGAGAAGGTTAAGGAAGCAACCGGTGATATGCCGTTAGTTCTTCACGGCGGTACAGGTATTCCCGAGGATATGATCAAGAAGGCTATCAGCCTGGGCGTTGCAAAGATCAACGTAAATACAGAGTGCCAGCTTTCCTTCGCAGAGGCTACCAGAAAGTACATCGAGGCAGGAAAGGATCAGCAGGGCAAGGGCTTTGACCCAAGAAAGCTGTTAGCTCCCGGCGCAGAGGCAATCCGCGCAACTGTAAAAGAGAAGATGGAGCTGTTTGGTTCTGTTGGAAAGGCAAATGCATAAGCTCTGTGAATTAAAACTTATTAGAATAAACTGATTCTGTTTTTGGAAAAACCGCTTGCATTTTCACGCGAAATGGTTTATTTTATAACAAAAGAACGAGGGCGTTCTCTTTTTGAAAAAGGAGAGAACGCCTTTTGCTGTACAAAACCGCCTTTTGGGGTGCATTGGGGAAAGGGGACACCATGAAAAGAGAGGATGGAGAATCTATGAGCAAAGTAATAAGTGTTACAGAGATGTTTGGCAAGGATGTGTTTAATGATGCCGTGATGAGAGACCGTCTGCCTAAAAGCGTATATAAGAAGCTTAAAAAGACCATTGAGGATGGCGCAGAGCTGGATCCCAGTATTGCAGATGTGGTAGCTCATGCTATGAAAGACTGGGCGATTGACCATGGTGCAACCCATTTTACTCACTGGTTCCAGCCTCTTACAGGCGTTACGGCTGAGAAGCACGATTCCTTTGTTTCCGCTCCCGTTGAAGGCCGTGTGATCATGGAGTTTTCTGGAAAAGAACTCATAAAGGGTGAACCGGATGCTTCCTCCTTCCCCTCCGGCGGCCTGCGCGCAACCTTTGAGGCCAGAGGCTATACGGTATGGGACTGTACCTCTCCGGCTTTCTTAAAAGAGGACGCTATCGGCGTGACCCTCTGTATTCCTACCTCCTTCTGTTCCTATAAGGGTGAGGCTCTGGATAAAAAGACCCCTCTGCTGCGCTCCATGCAGGCCATCAATGAGCAGTCCCTGCGGATCTTGCGCTTGTTTGGAAACACCACTGCAAAACGGGTCAATCCTTCCGTGGGACCGGAGCAGGAGTATTTCCTGGTTGACCGCCAGAAGTATCTGCAGAGAAAGGATTTAATTTATACCGGCCGCACCTTATTCGGCGCTATGCCGCCAAAGGGGCAGGAGATGGACGACCACTATTTCGGCATCATCAGAGAGCGGATTGGCGCCTATATGAACGATGTAAATAAGGAACTGTGGAAGCTGGGAGTGCCTGCCAAGACCCAGCACAACGAGGCAGCCCCGGCCCAGCATGAGCTGGCTCCCATCTATGAGGGCGTGAACCAGGCCGTAGACCACAATCAGCTGGTGATGGAGACATTAAAAAAGGTAGCCGGACGCCACGGCATGGCCTGCCTTCTCCACGAAAAGCCTTTCTATGGGGTAAATGGCTCCGGTAAGCACAACAACTGGTCCCTGACTGCCGACGACGGCACCAACCTGATGAACCCCGGCGATACGCCCCATGAGAATATCCAGTTCCTTCTGGTTTTAGCCTGCATCATCAAGGCCGTAGACCGCCATGCAGATCTGCTCCGTGAATCTGCCTCTGATGTGGGAAATGATCACAGACTGGGAGCAGACGAGGCTCCGCCGGCAATTATTTCCATTTTCCTTGGAGAGCAGCTGGAGGATGTGATCGACCAGCTCTGCGACACCGGAGAAGCGACCCATTCCAAGAAGGGCGGAACTCTGCGCACCGGCGTAAATATCCTGCCGGATCTGGACAAGGATGCCACCGACCGGAACCGCACCTCACCCTTTGCTTTTACAGGCAATAAATTTGAGTTCCGTATGGTAGGTTCCTCTGATTCCGTAGCATCTGCCAATACGGTGTTAAATACCATTGTGGCAGAAGCCTTTAAGGAAGCGGCTGATCAGCTGGAGCAGGCCGAGGACTTTGATATGGCAGTCCATGACCTCATTAAGGAGCTTCTGGCAGCTCACAGAAGAGTTATCTTCAATGGAAACGGCTATTCTGAGGAGTGGGTAAAGGAAGCCGAACAGAGAGGGCTTCCCAACCTTCGCTCTATGGTAGACGCGATCCCGGCTCTTGTGACAGACAAGGCGGTAAAGCTGTTTGAGGAGTTCGGCGTATTCACTAGAGCCGAGCTGGAGTCCAGAGCCGAGGTAGAATACGAAAGCTATGCAAAGAGCATTAACATTGAGGCAAAGACCATGATCGATATGGCAGGAAAGCAGATCATTCCTGCAGTGATCCGCTACACCACCCAGCTGGCAGGTTCCATTTCCGCGGTTAGAAATGCCTGCCCGGAGGCAGACGTGAGCACACAGACAGAGCTTTTGCTGGAATCCTCAGACCTTCTGGCTGAGACAAAAACAGCCCTGTCTGCCTTGGAAGATGCAACGGCCCGCTGCGCAGCCATGGAAAGCGGAAAGGATCAGGCACTGGCATACCACAGTGAGGTCGTTCCTGCCATGGAGGCCTTAAGGACTCCTGTAGACCGTCTGGAGATGCTGGTGGACAAGGATCTGTGGCCCATGCCAAGCTACGGCGATCTGATTTTTGAAGTGTAATACGACAATTGTTTAACTGGTCATTTTAGAAGACAGAGCCTGCGGCTGCCCGGAAGGGGATAGCTGCAGGCTGTTTTCTTTGGCCGCTTTGCTGTATAATAGGGATATTATCAGTAAGTAAGGGGATGTATATGAAAATTCTGATCATAGAGGATGAGCGGCTGCTGGCCGGTTCTATAAAAGATCTTTTAGAGATCCAGGGTTTTGAGGCCGAGGCTGTATATGACGGAGAAACCGGTTTTACATATGCAGGCACCGGGATTTATGATCTGATCATACTGGATGTGATGATGCCGGGAAAAAGCGGCTATGAGGTGGCAAGGGAGCTTCGGGCCAGCCGTCTGGGAACGCCCATTCTAATGCTTACGGCCCGTTCTGCTCTGGAGGATCGGATCGCAGGGCTGGATGCCGGGGCAGATTATTATCTGACAAAGCCCTTTGACACCAGAGAGCTTACTGCCTGCGTCCGCGCCCTGCTTCGCCGCCAGGGAGGACAGGTGGATGAGGTAGGGATGGGAAAGACCTGTTTGGATCTTTCGACGGCTGTTTTAAGCTGCGGGGACAGACAGATCCGGCTTTCTGCGAAAGAGTTTGATATTATGCGCCTTTTATTTCAGTCCGGGGCAGGAAATCTTTCTAAGGAAATGATCCTGGAAAAGGTGTGGGGCTATGATTCAGATGCAGTGGAAAACCATGTAGAGGTTTATATTGGTTTTTTGAGGAAAAAGCTGTTAAGCATTGGGTCAGATGTACGTATTGAGTCCATCCGGCGAATGGGATATCATCTGGAGGTGGCAGAACATGATTTATAGGCTGAGAGTGAAGTTTGTAGTTATCAACATGACGATAGTGGTTCTGATGATGAGTGTGGTATTCGGCCTGGTGTACCATTTTACAAGAGCAGATCTGGAAGAAAAGAGCATCCGCATGATGGAAAAGATTGCAAACCGACCCTTTCAGATTGAGATGCCCGGAGAACAGAGCGAGCAGATCCGTCTTCCTTTTTTTATCCTGCATCTGGGAACCGGGGGAGAACTGATCGCCAGCAGCGGCGGCTATTTTGATCTGTCTGATCAGGAATTTCTCATGGATCTCATTGTAAGGGCACGTTCCTCCCATCAAAAGGTAGGAGTGATAAAGGAATACGGCTTTCGGTACTATAAGACCAATACGCCCTACAGGTATAGCCTGGTATTTGCGGATATTTCCAGTGAAACGGCGGCGCTAAAGGGGCTGGTGAGAACCTGCGCCCTGATCGCGGGTCTGAGTTTTATCCTATTTTTAGCCATCAGCATCTGGCTTTCCGGCTGGGCGGTGCGGCCGGTGGAAAAGGCCTGGAAACAGCAGCGCCAGTTTGTGGCCGACGCCTCCCACGAGTTAAAAACGCCTTTGACTGTAATTATGACCAATGCGGAGCTTCTGCAGTCCTCCGGCTGTGGGGAAGAAAAGCAGAGACGTTTTTCCGAAGCCATCCTTGCCATGTCACGGCAGATGAGGGGGCTGATCGAACAGATGCTGGATCTGGCCCGTGCTGACAGCGGACAGGCAGAAGCAGCTTTTGAACAGGTGGATTTAAGCCGGACAGCAGAGGATTCGCTTCTTCTTTTTGAACCCCTTTATTTTGAACAGGGATTAACGCTTTATGCAGAAATAGAAGAAGGTATTCTGATCTGGGGCTTAAAGGACAGGCTGAGCCAGCTTCTGGATATTCTTTTAGACAATGCCTGCAAATATTCGAGCCAGGGCGGAACCACCTGGGTAAAGCTTAAAAAACAGGGAAAAAGCCACTGCATACTCACTGTAGAAAATCAGGGTCCTTCGATTGATCCCGAAGACTTAAGCCAGATCTTCAAACGCTTTTACCGCGCCGATCCCGCCCGCAATACCTCCGGAAGCTACGGCCTGGGCCTTTCCATTGCGGAAAAGACCGTACAGCTTCATCACGGAAAAATACACGCTGAAAGCAGGGATGGGATCAATCGATTTTGGGTGGAGCTGCCCTGTGTTCTGGGGCCTGGTGTGCAGGGCTACGGTTTCCGGCTATAAAGTCGGATGATTCCCTCTTGCATCCATATATTTCCAGTGCTATACTGAAGCCATACTTCAGATTTTTAAAGGAGAGGCCAGATGTTAATTTGATCCATTTATTTTGACGCATGAAGATTTGTGAATGCAGGCGCAGTACCATGAAAGCGTCCTGTTATTTCATGCTGCCAAAATGGATCAGTACACCAGGTTTTCTCTTTTTTATGCTGTATATTAACCGCATACGCCGGTCGCCCATCTTTCAATGGGCGGCTGGCTGCTGGGCCCGGCCCTATCTAAAAGAGAAGATACTATGCAGAGATCCTTTGGCAGCAGAGGGTCTCTGTTTTTTTATTTCACAGGAAAGTGCGGTCTGACACAGGTGGAAAAGCATATAGCAGCATATATTTTAAGAGGATAATTAGAAATGAAAACAATATTTGAGAAAATGTTCGGCCAGTACAGAGGTATGAGAAGAGAATTATATATTCTTTTCTGGGGAAAGGCAGCAACAAATATGGGAGCTATGATATGGCCCATGCTGACGCTGATTTTAAGCAATAAGCTGGGAATGAATGCACAGGAGATCGCCAAGATCACCATAGCTATGGGAGTGGTACAGTTTCCTGCAAACTTGCTGGGAGGAAAGCTGGCAGACTGCTGCAATAAGAAAAAGCTCATCATTATCTGCGATTTGGTAACGGTCATCTGTTACCTGACAGCAGCGGTTCTTCCTGTATCCATGGCACAGATCCTGCTGTTTTTTACAGCAGGAATCTTTCAGACAATGGAAAATCCGTCCTATGACGCACTGGTAGCCGATCTGAGCACCTCCGAAAACAGGGAAAAAGCCTACAGCCTTATGTATCTGGGACTCAATCTGGGGATCATTCTGTCCCCAACCATAGGAGGAATCCTGTTTGAGAACCATCTGGGCCTTGCTTACGCCATTGACGGGCTCACGACCCTGTCGTCCACCATTTTGATCCTTCTTTTTATAAAGGACATCACTCCGGTAAAGGAAAAACAAACCATTTATGAAGAGGCAAAAGAAACCCAGTCCACATGGAAAATCCTCAGGGAGCAGAAAGTCATTCTTTTCTTTTTGCTCTGCTGGTCCGTCTATCAGTTCTCCTATACCCAGTTCAATTTTCTGATTCCGCTGAACATGGAGGAAAAGGAGCCGTGTACTTTGGCCTGATGACCAGCTTAAACGGCCTTATCGTTATTATAGGAACTCCCATCTTAACAAAATGCGCCTCTTCCCTGAGCGACACTGCAAAGCTTCTCACCGGCCAGCTTCTGGTATGCACTGCACTGTCCATGTACATCTTCATACAGGGCATAATACCCATGTATTACATTTCCATGATCCTTTTCACTCTGGGAGAAATCATTACCACCCTTGGCTCCTATCCCTACCTCACCCGGAGGATCCCCGCATCCCACAGAGGCAGGATATCATCCCTGGTTCACATTTTTCTGGCAGCAGCCATGTACGGATCCCAATGGAAAATAGCCTCCATCCTGCAGGCCCAAACCATCACAACCGCCTGGAAATTTATAACCGCAGCCGGAACTCTGGGAGCAATCCTCTACCTCATACTGATAAAAACCGACCAAAAAACATACCCACTGCTTTACCCTCAAAAAGCATCAAAAACCAACTAAAACCATACCAATACTACAGAGCAGTGCCTCCAAGCATAGTCGCCCTGAGGAGCAGACGGGAGGCGGCGTATTCCATAAATTTTCAGCCCCATTTCAGCATAAATTGTTATAATGCCAGAAAAACAAAAATCCAATCAGGAGGTCAACCATGATACAGGTAGAGCATTTAACAAAATGCTATGGGGATGTGACAGCGGTAGATGATCTGTCCTTTGAGATAGAAGGCGGCCATGTATACGGCTTTTTGGGTCCAAACGGCGCAGGAAAATCCACCACCATGAACATCATGACAGGATGTCTGTCAGCCACAAAGGGAAGCGTAAAGATTGACGGCTTCGACATTTTTGAAGAACCGGCCCAGGCAAAGAAACGGATCGGCTATCTTCCGGAGCAGCCGCCCCTTTATATGAACGAGACACCGGCAGAGTATCTGCGCTTTGTAGGAGAAGCAAAGGGGCTTAAGGGAAAAGAGCTGCACAGCCAGATTGACAGTGTGATCGGGAGGACAGGTCTAGACCATGTGCGAAACCGCAGGATCAGCGCCCTGTCTAAAGGATATAAACAGAGAGTTGGGATCGCTCAGGCCCTTCTGGGGGACCCGAAAGTAATCATACTGGATGAGCCGACAGTAGGACTAGATCCCTTACAGATCATAGAAATCCGCGATTTGATCAAAGATCTGGGAAGAGAGCATACAGTCATTTTCAGCTCCCACATTCTCTCCGAGGTTCAGACCATCTGTGAGAAAATCCTTATTATTGCCAGAGGAAAGCTCATCGCCTTTGACGAGCCGGAAAATCTGGAAAAACGCCTCCTCTCACCGGGAGAGATTACTCTGGTGGCAGAGGCAGATGCCAGGGAAACAGAAGAACTTCTCTCCGGTATGGAACACATTACAGAACAGACCATAGAAGAAAAGGAGATGGGACGGACCGCAGTTACCCTCCATTCGGACTGCGAGGATATCTATGAGGTGTCAAAAGCCCTGTTTAAGCGTTTTTCAGCCGCCGGAAAACCCCTTCTTGAAATGAATGTGAAAAAGGCGGATCTGGAGGAAATATTTATTGAGCTGACAGAGAGCGCCCAAACAGAAGATATTAAAACCGAGGAATCCGAAGCAGGAGAGGAGGAAATGGCATGACCGCCGTATTAAAGCATGAGCTCCGCAATTATTTCCATACCCTGACCGCCTATGTATTCGGCGCATTTTTGCTGGCCTTTATCGGTCTGGGAGCCACCTTATATAATCTTCAGGCAGCAGTAAGCAATTTTGAGTTTGTATTAAGCTTCGGCAGCCTGGTATTTGTAGTAATTGTACCTATTTTAACCATGCGCGTCATTGCAGAGGAGAAGAAGCAGAGAACAGACCAGCTGTTATACTCCCTTCCCATTACCACCACAGAGGTTGTACTGGGAAAATATCTGGCGCTTCTTGTTGTATATCTGATCCCCTTGGCGGTTGTTTCCGTATATCCGCTGATATTTGCCCGCTATGGAGACGTATATCTTCTGACCTCCTACGGCTCTATCTTTGCCTTTTTTGTTTTGGGCGCAGCCTTGATCGCTCTGGGAGTATTCATTTCCTCCCTGACAGACAATCAGGGCTTTGCGGCAGGAATCGGCATTGCGGTGATCCTGTTCAACTACTACAGCGCCAGTCTGTCCGAGTATGTATCTTCTACTCCGGCAGGCGCCCTGATCGCAGCCTTTGCTCTGGTGATCGTCCTGGGAGTGGTAATACGCCATTTAACGAAAAATGAACATCTGGCTTATGGATTTTATTTCCTGGCTGGCGGCGCAGTGCTTATTTTATATCTGGCAGACCCGGAAGCTTTTTCCGGACTTCTGCCCTCAGTTATGAAAACGCTTTCCCTGTTTGAACGTTTTTATGTGTTTGTAAACGGGGTGTTTGATCTCACTGCGATCGTATATTTTGTGACCTTTGCCGCATTTTTCCTGTTTTTATCGGTGCAGTCACTGGAAAAAAGGAGGTATAACTGATGAAACAGAACCGTAATGCCTTTTGCGGCGGAGCCTATTCCCTGATTCTTTCCGCAGTGGTTCTTACAATCCTTATTGTAGTCAATATACTGGTAAACGCCCTTCCGGAGAATCTGACAAAATACGATATCAGCGCGGCAAAGCTCTATTCCATTACCAGCAATACAAAGGCGGTGGTAAACGGGCTGGATGAGGATGTAACCATTTACTGGATCGTGCAGGCAGACAAAGAGGATGCGGTCATTGAAAACCTGTTAAATAAATACGACAGCCTTTCAGACCATATCCAGATCGTAAAGAAAAATCCGGATGTATATCCCACCTTTGCAGAGCAGTACACAGATGAAGAGGCCGCCAACAACAGCCTGGTTGTAGAATGCGGCGAACGCAGCCGTTTTATCGGTTATGATGATATTTACGTTCAGGAGGCAGATATCTACTCCTATTCCTACAATACCTCCTTTGACGGAGAGGGAGCCATCACTTCTGCCATTGACTATGTGGTAAATGAAGAACAGCCTAAGATATATCTTTTAGAGGGACACGGGGAAAGAGAACTTCCCGCCTCCTTCAAGGAGCAGATTGAAAAGGAAAATATCCAGTTAGAGCAGCTGTCTCTTCTGAATGTAGATTCCATTCCTGAGGATGCAGCCGGAATTATGATCTATGCGCCCTCCAGCGACATTTCTAGAGAAGAACAGACCATGCTTGCAGATTACACCAAAAAGGGAGGAAAGCTTTTTGCGGCAGCAGGGCCTGTAAAGGAAGGAAATCTTGACAACCTTCACGGCCTTTTAGAGGAATACGGCGTTACCGCACAGGACGGAATCGTAGTAGAGGGAGACAGAGAGCGCTATGCTCTTCAGACGCCTTACGCCCTTCTTCCTCAGATGGAGAGCAGCGATATTACAGACGCTCTCATTGAAGAGCACTATTATCCCATTCTTCCCATTGTCCAGGGCTTAAAGGTAGATGAAACGAAAGCCGCAGGCAGGGTGACAACCCTTCTATCAACTACAGACCAGGCCTTCAGCAAGATGGCAGGCTATGAGCTTTCCACCTATGAACGGGAGGAAGGAGACGTTGATGGCCCATTTGCGGCAGCCGTGTCTATTTCCTGTGAAAATGAAGGACGGATCCTGTGGTTTGGCTCCTCAGACTTTTTAGAGGATATGTATAATGCCCTTTCCTCTGGTGCAAACGGGGATCTGGGAATGAATGGTCTTTCTTCCATGATCGGAGAGAGCGAGGCCATGGCGATCCGGAGCAAATCCCTAAACTATAATTATCTTACCATCAGCGAATCTGCTTCTGCCATGCTTCAGGCGGTAATGATCGGTGTTTTCCCGCTTGCATACCTGGGAATTGGCATTTGTGTGGTAATGAGAAGGAGGAGAATGCAGAATGAAGCGGGCTAAACGGTTATATATCCTTCTGGGAGTTCTGGCGGTGCTGTCCGTGGCGGCCATCGCGGTGATCCAGAGGGAGGAGCATAAGGAAAAGATCAAAGACAGCGGTGAAATCATCCTTCAGATTCCCTATGAGGGTGTCACGGCCCTTTCGTGGGAAAATGAGTCGGAAAGCCTTTCGTTCCATAAGGGAGAGGACGGAGTCTGGACCTATGACGAGGATGAAAAATTTCCTGTGAGCGAAGAAAAGATAAAAGAACTCTTAGAGCCCTTTGAGGAATTTGCAGCAGCCTTTGTGATCGAAGAGGTAGAGGATTACAGTCAGTACGGTCTGAATGATCCTGTCTGCACGATTCATCTGGAAAATGGGGAGCAGGAGCTTGAAATAAAGCTGGGCAATTTCAGCAATATGGATTCCCAGCGCTATGTGTCCATCGGAGACGGAAAAGCTTATCTGGTAAAAGACGATCCTCTGAATTATTTTGACGCGGTGTTAAAGGATATGCTGAAGCAGGATGAGATCCCTGAGCTTGAGACAGTAAGCAGCCTGCGGTTTACAGGACCGGAGACCTATGAAGCAGTCCGCATAGAGGACAGCGGGGCTTCCTACAGCAGCGAGGATGTTTATTTTAAGAAGGATGAGGAAAACCTGCTTCCCTTAGATCCGGTGCAGGTGGATGAATATATCAGAACCCTCCAGAATTTGGATCTGTCTGACTACGCTTCCTACTATGTTTCAGAGGAAGAGTGGAGCACCTATGGACTGGATGCGCCGGAGCTGTCCTTAGAGGCCGATTATACCTTTGAAAATGAGGACAAAGAGAACGTATCCGGTACGCTTACCGTAAGCGTAAGCCGTGATCCGAAGGAAAAAGAAAAGGCAGAGAAGAAGGAGAACTCTGAGGAAAACAGCGGGGAAGAGGAAGAAATTACCGCATACGCAAGAGTAAATAATTCCCAGATCGCCTATAAGCTGACTGCGGAGGACTATAAAGGCCTGATGGCCATGAAATATGATGACCTGCGCCATAAAGAAGTATTCTGGGGCGATACAGAGGAGATCACAGGAATTGACATTTCCTTAGAGGGAGCTGACTACAGCCTTACTTCCAAAGGCAAAAAGGATGACCGCACCTGGACGTATCAGGAGGAGGAAATAGAGACAGATGAACTGTTCTCTGCTCTGAAAGGCTTAAAAGCAGATTGCTTTACAGAAGAGGAACCGGGACAAAAGGAGGAAATCCGCCTGACCCTCCATCTGGATAATGAAGTTTCTCCCCAGGTAACGATCGTCCTTTACCGTTATGACGGAAGCAGCTGTCTGGCAGAGGCAGATGGAAAGACAGTCTCTCTGATTCCCAGATCTCAGGCAGTGGATCTCATCGAGGCAGTAAATACCATTGTTTTGGGAAATACAGAGGATTAGCTCTTGCATTTCCCTGCGTCCGTGCTATAATGTTCATATAAAATAAAAATATAATATAAATGAACAAAAATGTCAGTGGACAGGGGAACAAAGATTCCTCTGTCCGCTGACAGTGCATATACAGGATGAAGAATGGAGGATCATATGGACAGATTGGGGTTGATATGCAGAAACATTTTGGAGGAGCCATATATTACTCAGCGGGAGCTGGCAAAGAGAATGGAGCTATCTTTAGGGACCATTAACGGGCTGATAAAAGAATGTGCAGAAAAAGGCTATATCAGAGAAGATGAGGATCAGAGAGGAAAACGGCTTGCTCTTACAGAAACGGGACAGGCTGTTTTAGCGCCCTATAAGGTAGACGGAGCTCTGATCATTGCCGCAGGCTTTGGCTCCCGTTTTGTCCCTCTTACCTTTGAAACGCCCAAGGGGCTTTTAGAGGTATTTGGAGAGCGTATGATCGAACGCCAGATCCGCCAGCTCCATGAGGCCGGAGTATATGATATTACCATTGCAGTCGGGTATCTGAAAGAGAAATTTGAATATTTGATCGACAAATATGATGTAAAGCTTCTCTACAATCCGGAGTATTCCTGCAAAAATACCCTGGCTACGGTTTACAGAGCCAGACATCTGTTAAAGGGTCGCAATATGTACATTTTATCCTCTGATAACTGGCTGCGGGACAATATGTACCACGCCTATGAGTGCGGAGCCTGGTACAGCGCTTCCTTCCAGAAGGGGGATACCAAGGAGTGGTGCTTTACCTTTACTAAAAAGGGAAGGATTACAGATGTAAATGTAGGAGGAAGGGATCAGTGGGTGATGTACGGCCCGGTCTATCTGTCCAGAGAATTTTCAGCCCGGTTCCTTCCGGTATTAGAAGCCTACTATGAAGCTCCGGGAACGGAACAGTTTTACTGGGAGCAGCCCTTTGTAGATATGCTCAAGGGAGAGGCAAAGCGCCGTCTGGAGGCAGAAGGGGGAACGCTTCTTGCCCGCGCAGAAGAGGCTTCCGGCTGGAAGGCGTCTCAGTGGGATCAGATCGAGATGGATGTAAACCGTCAGCCTGAAAACCAGGTGTATGAATTTGAAAATCTGGAGGAGCTGCGCCTGTTTGATGAACGCTATCAGAACCATTCGGATAATGCGGCAATGGATCTGGTATCCAGGGTATTTAAGGTGCCTGAGTCCCATATTACAGATATCCGCTGCCTGAAAGCCGGAATGACAAATAAATCCTTCTTGTTCCGGGTGGATGGCGCTCACTGCATCTGCAGGATTCCGGGGCCGGGGACAGAGCTTTTAATCAACCGCAGGGAGGAAAAAGAGGTTTATGATACCGTAGCCTCTCTGGGGATTACGGAAGAAGTGCTGTACATGAACCCGGATACCGGCTATAAGATTGCACGGTACTATGAAAACGCCCGGAATGCAGCGGCAGATAACTGGAAAGATATGGAAATCTGTATGGGTATTGTAAGAAAGCTTCACCAGTCCGGTCTTACAGTCGATCATTCCTTTGATATTCGGGAACGGATAGATTTTTATGAAAGGCTCTGCCTGCAGCATGGAGGAATCCCTTTTGAAGATTATGAGAAGGTCAGAGGCTGGATGAATGAGCTGATGGATCGTTTGGATCAGATGGATCGTCCACAATGTCTCTGCCATATTGACGCAAATGTGGATAACTTCCTGATGTTTGAAGACGGCAGTGCAAAACTGCTGGATTGGGAATATGCAGGAATGTGCGATCCCATTATGGACATTTCCATGTCGGCGATTTATTCTTACTATGATGCAGAGCAGACGGAAAAGCTTTTAGAGATTTATTTAAAGAGAAAGCCTTCAAAGGAAGAATATTATTCCGTATTTGCAAATGCGGCCCTGGGCGGTTTCCTCTGGTGTTTGTGGGCTGTATACAAGGCAGCTTTAGGAGAGGAATTTGGAGAATATACCATCATCATGTACCGGTATGCAAAGGGCTATTATAAAAAATTAAAGGCTCTGTAGCAGGTATGAAAATTTACGGAAATTGTAATAAAATTGTTACCTTCCTTACAGATAATCTGTGCTATAATTAAAAGAATGAAAACCCGAAACAGACAAAGGGGCTTATATACAGAAGAATGAGGAGGAAAAGGCATGAAACGTAAGAAATGTCTGGCGGCTTTGACCGCAGCCGGCGTGATCAGCGCCATGGCCCTGGGAATGGCGGTTACATCCTATGCGGCAGATGGCTGGACCAAGACAAACGATCACTGGACCTATATTAACCAGGGAAAGACCCACACAGGCTGGCTTCAGACCAGCGAGGGTTATTACTATATGGATCTTTCTACCGGCTATATGACCACTGGTTTTAAGCAGATTGATGGAAAATGGTATTTCTTCCGTCCGGGCGGCCTGATGGCAAAGGGCTGGATCAATCCGGAATACGGCAAATGGTACTATATGCTGGAGGACGGCACCATGGTTACGGGCTGGCTGCGTATTGGCGATGATTACTATTTTATGCGCGGCGACGGCAGCATGGGAACCGGCTGGCGTGAGATGGACGGAGCCTGGTATTATTTCCAGGAAAACGGCAAGTGTGTTGTGAACGCATGGGCTCAGATTCAGGACAACTGGTATCTGTTCGGCACAGACGGAAAGATGATGACCGGCTGGGCAAAGGTAGACCAGGATTACTTCTATCTGAATACAGACGGACGTATGCTCATCGGCTGGCTCAGCGACAGCGAGGGCAGCAAGTATTATATGGATATGACAAACGGAAAGATGTCTGTAGGCTGGAAGCAGATCGACGGCAAGTGGTACTACTTCAACAGCAACGGTCACCTGATGACAGGCTGGATCCTGATCGACAGCAAGTATTATTACTTAAATCCGGCAGACGGCGGCGTGATGACAGCAGGAACTACCTTAAATATCAACGGTACCTCCTACAATTTTGACGCATCCGGCGTATGCCAGAATGCAAACGGCGTATCTGCACAGACGCCGGCTGCAGGAAACCAGTCTTCCGGAGGCGGCGTAACCGGTGAAAACGGCGGCCCCGGCGTATCAAAAACTTCTGGCAGTTCCAGCTCATCTGGTCCAGGTTCCAGCAGCTCCGGAACCACCAGCTCCAGTGGTCCTTCCAGCAGCGGCTCTCTGGAAGCCGGACGCACAGATGGACCAGGCTGATAAGAGAAATCCGATATGGAAACATGTGACAAGGACAAGTTGATAAAGGGGGATGCTGCGGCGGGATTGGCTGACAGCATCCTCCGTTTTTGCTATCAGTACGATATAAGGAGAGGAAAATGAAAAAGAGACAGGAGATGAGAAAGCGCTGCCAGGCACTTGTCCTGGCTGGAATTCTGGGCGCAGGAACCCTTGGGTCTGCGTATACAGCCTACGCTGCAGGGCCGGGAGAAACGCCGGCGTCTGTTGGAGCGTCTGCTGCAGGAGGCCCGGGAGTAACAGGAGGATCCGGAGGAACCGGCAATGTGCCTTCTGCCTCCAGCACTTCTGAGAATGCAAAAGGAGCAGACCAGACCAATCCAAATGCATGGAAAAAGGTAAACGGCGTCTATCAGATGCCGGACGGAAGTGCCATTCAAAATGTGCTTGCCAGAGGAATTGACGTATCCAGATGGCAGGGGGAGATCAACTGGAGCCAGGTCGCAGCAGATGACGTGTCCTTCGTGATGCTGGGAACCCGTTCCAAGGGAGCGGTAGATCCCTATTTTCACCGGAATATCCAGCAGGCCAGCGCCGCCGGCGTGAAGGTGGGCGTGTATATTTACTCACTGGCTACAACGGTGGAAATGGCAGAGGCAGAGGCCGATTTTGTGCTGGATCTGATCCATGATTATCCTGTTTCTTATCCTGTAGCTTTCGATATGGAGGATTCTACTCAGGGAAACCTTTCAAAAGAGGAGCTGGCAGCGATCGCAAATGCGTTCTGCAAAAAGATATCCGATTCCGGATATTATCCGATTGTCTATGCAAATGAAAACTGGCTGAAAAATAAGCTGGATATGAGCCTGATGGATTATCCCGTATGGGTAGCCCGTTATTCTGCCCGTCCCAGCTACCAGAACCCTGTTATGTGGCAGGCGACCAGCACCGGTTCTGTAAAGGGAATCAATGGAAATGTGGATATTGATTTCCAGTTTAAGGATTTCTCCGGCCAGATTCCGGCCAATACCTGGCGTACCATTAACGGGAAACGGTATTATTACAGCAACTATGCCAAACAGAAAAACGCCTGGGCTCAGGATAGTTCAGACTGGTATTATATGGACAGCGAAGGCCTTGCGTCCACGGGCTGGATCACGGTATCCGGCAGCCGTTATTATCTGGACGAGACCACGGGAAAGATGCAGACTGGCTGGCGTCAGGATCAGGGAAAATGGTACTATCTGGGAGGCTCAGGAGCTGTTAAAAAAGGCTGGATAGAGGACAATGGAGCCTGGTATTATACAGACTCCAACGGTATCATGCAGACCGGCTGGCTGGATGCAGACGGAAAGCGGTATTATATGGAGTCTTCCGGAAAAATGGCGGTTGGATGGACAAACCAAAACGGCAAATGGTACTATCTGGACGCATCAGGTGCCCTGGCAAAGGGCTGGATCCAGGATAATGGCTCCTGGTATTGCTCAGATACAAACGGCGTGATGCAGACCGGCTGGCTGAGTGAAGGCGGAAAGCGGTATTATCTGAAGGGCTCCGGCGTGATGGCGACCGGCTGGCGTGAGATGGATGGAGCCTGGTATTATTTTGACGGAAGCGGAGCGATGACCACGGGCATGATCGAGGTAAACGGTCTCCATTATTATATGGATCCCTCCACAGGACGCATGGCTGCAGGACAGACGCTGGAGATCGGCGGCGCTGTTTATGAGGCAGCAGCAGACGGCCATCTGATTCCTCAGGGGCAGGAGGAAAGCGGTTCCACAAACCAGGAGAGCGCGTCCGACAGTGCAGGAACGGCTTCCGGCAGCTCCGGCACATCCTCTAACCCCATTATTATCCCGTCAAACGGAAGCGGAAACAGCTCTTCCTCCCAAAACGTTCCAGAGCCCTCAGCTCCTGTTACAGGAATCAACGGCGGCCCCGGTGTCAGCTCTGCTCCCTCCCAGGGGCAGGTAGCGGCGGGGGAGAAGCCGGGAGTGTAGAAGGCAGGTTATAAAAGGAGCACAGGAAAGAATAAGGCAGTACACAGGCCGGGAGCATGACTTCCGGCCTGCTTCTATTTTTGTATGGAACTGCATATAATAAATCAATCTACCAATCTGCCCGGAGGCCTGAATGTGAAGTGGAAACACAGGATCCATCTGTTGTCGGCTGTTCTGTCCGCCGATTTTATCCTTCTGGCATATCTGATCTGCCTTTTGGCTGCTCCGGTTACGGTCAGGGAGGCATCAGCACCTGAGGGTACGTTTGAGCCGGAAAAATATCTCGCTCTTACTTTTGATGACGGCCCCCATCCCGTCCATACGCCGGTTCTTTTAGATGGTTTAAAGGAACGGGGAGTACCTGCTACCTTTTTTCTCATGGGAAGCTGTATACCGGGAAACGAGGCTCTGGTAAAACGGATGCAGGAAGAAGGCCACCTGATCGGAAATCACAGCTATAATCATGTGCGCCTTACAAAAGCCGGTCCTGCGGCTGTCTGTGAGGCGGTAGACCGCACCAGCGGGATGATCGAGGACATTACGGGCTCCCGACCTCAATATATGCGTCCGCCCTACGGAGACTGGAATGAGGAGCTGGAGTGTCAGTCCGGCATGACGACAGTCCTCTGGTCTGTGGATTCCCTGGACTGGAAGCTCAGAAACCAGAAGCGTATCGTAAAGAAGGTCTTGAAAGAAGCTGAGGATGGGGATATTATATTGATGCATGATATATTTGATACATCTGTGTCAGCGGCTCTGGAGCTGATCGATATCCTCCAGAGAGAAGGATATACCTTTGTTACAGCAGATGAACTGATGATTGACTGAAAGAGAGATAAAGATGAATCTGTTTGATTATATGAGAGAAAATACAATGGAAAAGGAAGCGCCTCTCGCTTCCCGTCTCCGCCCAAGGACGTTGGATGAGGTGGTGGGGCAGCAGCATATCATTGGAAAGGACAAGCTCCTTTACCGCGCCATCAAAGCGGACAAACTTGGATCTCTTATTTTCTACGGCCCGCCAGGAACCGGAAAAACCACACTGGCAAAGGTTATTGCCAACACCACCAGCGCTGAATTTAAGCAGATCAACGCCACAGTGGCCGGAAAAAAGGATATGGAGGAGATTGTGGCCGCCGCAAAGGACAGCAGGGGAATGTACGGCAAAAGAACCATTTTGTTTGTAGACGAGATCCACCGCTTTAACAAGGGACAGCAGGATTATCTTCTTCCCTTTGTAGAGGACGGCACCTTGATCCTTATCGGCGCTACGACGGAAAATCCTTATTTCGAGGTCAACAGCGCTCTTATCTCTAGATCCCGCATTTTTGAGCTGAAGCCTCTGGAAACGCAGGATATTCTGGAACTGATCCAAAGGGCCATTACGGATGTGGAACGGGGGATGGGTACATATGATGCAGTGATCGAGCCGGATGCAGCCCGGTTCCTGGCAGATGCGGCCAATGGAGATGCCAGAGCTGCCTTAAATGCAGTCGAGCTGGGTGTACTTACTACAGACCGAAGCCCGGACGGGAAGATCCACATTGATCTGGCAGCGGCTCAGGAATGCATCCAAAAGCGGGCTGTGCGCTACGATAAGGACGGAGACAGCCATTATGATACCATTTCCGCTTTTATAAAAAGTATGAGGGGCTCTGATCCGGATGCAGCTGTGTACTATCTGGCGCGGATGATTTATGCAGGTGAAGATATTAAGTTTATTTCCCGCCGGATTATGATCTGCGCTGCAGAAGATGTGGGAAATGCGGATCCCCAGGCATTGACAGTAGCGGTAAGCGCCGCTCAGGCCGCAGAGCGCATCGGTCTGCCGGAGGCTCAGATCATCCTTTCGCAGGCAGTGACCTATGTGGCCTGTGCACCCAAGAGCAATGCGGCCTGCTGCGCTATTCAGGATGCCATGGAGGCGGTAAAGACGGAGCGTGCCATGCCTGTTCCCGTGCATCTTCAGGACAGGCATTATAAGGGCGCAGGAGCCTTAGGACATGGAGACGGCTATCTCTACGCCCATGATTATCCCAAGCATTATGTACGCCAGCAGTATCTTCCTGATGGCATGGAGGGCCGTATCTTTTACAGGCCGTCGGACAATGGATATGAAACACAGATGAAAGCCCATATGGAATGGCTTAAAAATTAAACTTTACAATCACAGGGGAGAGCGTTTATAATGTCTGTATAAGCAATCAGGGCGCTTTCCCCGCATATTCCAGGGGCTTTCTGTCTGAGATATCAGCGCCCGGACTCATTCACGGTCAGAACCGTTCCGGTTTTGTACCATTCCCACTTTTGATTACATTTAGATAATTCAGGATCAATACAACTGTTCGTAAAATTAAGGAGAATCATATGCGAGAAAAATTACAGACCCTTCCTTTAGCGGAGCTCAAGGAATTGGCGAAATCTCAGGGGCTTAAAGGCATCAGCACCCTCAGAAAAGCTGAGATCATAGAACTTTTGTGCCGGGAAAATGAGGCGGCCGCACAGTCTGAAGCTGTTTTGCAGCCGGATTCCGGTTCCAGTGAAGGCCGTGAGGCACAAAGCAGCCGTGAACCCCAAAGCAGCAAAGAAAACGGTGAGCCGCGGGACAGCGAAAAGTCACGGGACAGCGGAAAGCCGCGCGATGGACGCCCACAGCGTGACTCCTCACGTCAAACCCGTTTTGTCAGACAGCCCCGGACTTCATACGGGCAGCAAAATTCCAGAGAAGCTTCCAGGGATTCAGCAGAAAGCAGGGAGCCAAAGGAGAACCGGGAATCCAGAGACAACAGGGAGTCAAGAGAGAGCCGGGAATCCAGGGAAACAGGAGACATTCGTGACACCAGAGAGACACGGGCAGACGTCCGCGAATCCCGTCCAGAGCCTCGCAGTGACGCTTCCGGCATTGCCGGTCAGGATATGGCAGAGCTTGACAGCGGAATTGAGGCAAACGGTATTCTGGAAGTTATGCCGGATGGCTTTGGCTTTATCCGCTGCGAAAATTTCCTTCCGGGAGAAAATGACGTTTATGTGGCTCCTTCACAGATCCGCCGGTTCAATTTAAAAACAGGTGATATCATTGTAGGAAACAGAAGGATCAAAGCAGTAACGGAGAAATTCGCTGCTCTTCTTTATATCAAAACAGTGAACGGATATCCCTTAAGCGCCACAGAACGCCGTCCGAATTTTGAAGATCTTACTCCCATTTTCCCAAATGAGCGTCTTCATATGGAAACACGGGGAGAGCGTAACTCTGTAGCAATGCGTGTGCTGGATCTTTTATCGCCCATTGGAAAGGGCCAGAGAGGCATGATCGTTTCTCCGCCCAAGGCAGGAAAAACCACCCTTTTAAAGCAGGTCGCCAGAGCAATTACTGTAAATCATCCGGATATGCACCTGATGATCCTTTTGATTGATGAACGGCCAGAGGAGGTAACGGACATCCGAGAGGCGATCGTAGGGCCAAACGTAGAGGTTATCTATTCCACCTTTGACGAGCAGCCGGACCGTCATAAGCGTGTATCAGAAATGGTGATCGAAAGGGCAAAGCGCCTGGTAGAACACGGGAGAGATGTGATTATCCTTTTAGACAGTATTACCCGTCTTGCAAGGGCTTATAACCTTACCGTAGCTCCCAGCGGCCGTACCTTATCAGGAGGCCTTGACCCGGCTGCTCTTTATATGCCGAAGCGTTTCTTCGGAGCCGCCAGAAATATGCGGGAGGGCGGCAGCCTTACCATTCTGGCTACGGCTCTGGTAGATACAGGAAGCCGTATGGATGATGTAGTATATGAGGAATTTAAGGGAACCGGAAACATGGAGCTGGTTTTAGACCGCCGCCTGTCAGAAAAGCGGATTTTCCCGGCCATTGACATTTTAAAATCCGGTACCCGAAGGGATGACCTTCTTCTTAACCGGCAGGAAGCAGAGGCCGTAGACATAGTGCGGAAAGCCACCAATTCCCTGAAGCCCGATGAAGCCGTAGAGCGTATCCTGGATCTTTTCTCCAAGACAAGAAATAACTATGAATTCTGCGAAATGGTAAAGAAGATACGCCTGCTGTAAGGGAAGTTTTACTTGGCATCTACTTCCCTTTTTTTCCCTGGTGTAGTATAATCAAAGGCATAAAAATGCAGGTATTACGATGCATGGGAAATCAGGAGGGAGTATAGAAATGAAAGATTACATGAAGATCTATCAGGAATGGCTGTCCAATCCGTATTTTGATGAAGCCACCAAAGCCGAGTTAAAGGCCATTGAAGGCGATGAGAACGAGATCAAAGAGCGTTTTTATATGGATCTGGAGTTCGGAACCGCAGGCCTTAGGGGGATCATCGGAGCAGGAATCAACCGTATGAATATTTATGTAGTAAGACGGGCCACACAGGGACTGGCAAACTACATTATCAAGCAGGGCGCTGCAGACAAGGGCGTAGCCATTGCCTATGACTCCCGCAATATGTCTCCTGAATTTGCCATGGAGGCGGCTATGACTCTGGCAGCCAACGGAATCAAGGCATACAAGTTTGAATCCCTGCGCCCCACACCGGAGCTGTCCTTTGCTGTCCGCGAGCTGGGCTGCGTGGCAGGCATCAACATCACTGCCAGCCATAATCCGCCGGAGTACAACGGCTACAAGGTATACTGGGAGGACGGCGCACAGTTTACACCGCCTCACGACAAGGGCGTGACAGAGGAGGTTCTTGCCATCGAGGATCTGTCCAGCGTAAAGACCACAGACGAGGCTTCTGCCATCGCAGCGGGCAAGTATGAGGTTATCGGAAAAGAGATCGATGACAAGTACATCGCTCAGGTAAAGGCTCAGGTTGTAAACCAGAAGGCCATTGATGAGATGCAGGATCAGATCCGCATTGTATATACCCCTCTTCACGGCACTGGAAATATTCCTGCCAGAAGAGTGATGAAGGAGATCGGCTTTACTCACGTATATGTAGTTCCCGAGCAGGAGCTTCCGGACGGAAATTTCCCTACTGTAAGCTACCCAAACCCTGAGGCCAAAGAAGCCTTTGAACTGGGCTTAAAGCTGGCTAAGGAAAAGGACGCCGACCTTGTACTTGCCACAGACCCGGATGCCGACCGCCTGGGCGTATATGTAAAGGATGCAAAGTCCGGCGAATACATTCCTCTGACCGGAAATATGTCCGGTTCCCTGCTGTGCGAATATGTATTAAGCCAGAAGCAGGCTGAGGGCAAAATCCCGGCAGACGGACAGGTTGTAAAGTCCATCGTATCCACCAATCTGATCGACGCGGTAGCCAAAGCCTACGGTGCAGAGCTGATCGAGGTGCTTACAGGCTTTAAGTGGATCGGAAAGCAGATCCTTAAAAATGAAACCACAGGAACAGGAACCTATCTCTTTGGCATGGAAGAGAGCTATGGCTGCCTGATCGGCACCTATGCCCGTGATAAGGACGCTATTTCCGCTACGGCCGCTCTCTGCGAGGCAGCTGCCTACTATAAGCAGAAGGGAATGACCCTGTGGGATGCCATGGTAGCCATGTATGAGAAATACGGCTATTACAAGGATTCTGTCAAGTCTATCGGTTTATCCGGCATCGAAGGTCTGGCAAAGATCCAGTCCATCATGGAAACTCTGAGAAATAATACCCCTGCAGAGGTAGGAGGTTACAAGGTAGTATCAGCAAGAGACTACAAGCTGGATACGATCAGGGACATGGAGACAGGAGCGGTAAAGCCAACCGGACTTCCGGCCTCCAATGTACTGTACTATGACCTGGAGGACGGCGCATGGATCTGCGTAAGACCTTCCGGTACAGAGCCGAAGATCAAGTTCTACTTTGGCGTAAAGGGAACCTCCTTAGAGGATGCAGACCAGAAGGAAGCAGACCTTGGAGCAGCTGTTATGGCTATGGTAGATAAGATGATGTGATATAAAAGCAGTATAAAGATCAGCCGCCGGGCAGTGTGTACTGTCCGGCGGCTGATCGATGTTTATTTGTGAAGCTGTTTTTCTGCAATCTCCCGCAGTTCTTTAAATGCGGTTTCGAACCGTGTGGAACGGGCTCCCGGATTACGCTTCAGGATCCCTCTCTGGTATAAATCTATGTGGAGGGCCATATGCTGTCTCTGATGCGCCAGCTCAGACATCCTCCTGGTAAGAGAGCGGATCTGCTCTTCTTTGGAAGTCCTGTAAAGTGCAGCCTCGGCTTTTGCGGCAGCCAGCTTATGGGAAGCCTCTTCCTGGATATTGGCAAGTTTCTGGTTTGTTTCTGCTTTGAGCAGGGCTAACTGCACCTGTATATCTTCCAGTTCTGCCAGAATATGGGTCATGGAATCCAGTACCTTTGCCAGATTGAGGGCAGCCTGTACTGATTGTACGGTATCAAGGATGAAAAATACGGATATAAACAGAACCCAGAGCAAAAGCAGAGCTTGTGAGGTGTTTACGATCCAGAATTCCACCGGCTTATGGATTACCTCTGTCAGAAGCAGGGTAAGAACCCCCCAGGCAATAGAAGAAGAAAGGCAGATATATCCGTGTAAATTAAAAGCCTGGCTGCTGTAGTCCCAGTAGCGTACCCGGAACAGCTGTTCCATGCACCAGCCGGTTATATATTCAAGAGCAGTAGAAGCGGTCATGCCGGCCAGAAAGACCAAAAGGAGATGTTCTCTCAGAGGGAGGGATACCCACAGCATCATCACAGCTCCCGTACCATACAGAGGGAGCAGAGGCAGCCGCAGAAATCCCCGGTTTACAGGACGCCTTTCTTTTAGAGAAACATAGGATGATTCAAAGATCCACCCTAAAAAACAGTATAGATAGAAAATAAACAGCCATTGATACCAGGTGTATTGATACATATAATTATCCTCCATTAATGGTTGTATTATATTACCAGGTTACTACCCGGTCAATCACCTTTTGCTGTTCCTGTGAGGAACGGGTCAGATAGATGCGCGTGGTTTCGATGCTGTCATGTCCCATAAGGTCTGCCAGCAGGGAAATATCATTGAATTTTTCAAGAAAATTTTTTGCATACCGATGGCGGAAGGAATGGGGATATACCGTTTCAGGCCGGATCCGGTATCGTTTTGCAAGCACTTTAAGCTGTAAGCCGATCCCTCTGGGAGTAATGGGCTTTCCGCAGCGGCTGGTAAATATATATCCGGATGACAGTTCTCTCTGTTTTAGCCACACAGCCATTTCCCTGCAAAGCTGTTTGGGAAAATAAATACGGCGCATTTTTCCCCCTTTCGTGTACAGATCCATACAGCCTACGGCAATGTGTTCTGCCTTGATCTGAACCAATTCGCTTACTCTGGCTCCTGTAGCGCCCAGGAACCGCACTACAAAGTACCAGAATAGATCCTGATCCTTCAAAAGTCCCTTTTTCAGTTTTTCATAATCCCGTTTTGAGATTATATTGTTGAGAAATGGTTTCTGCTGGCACCGCACAGGAGGAAGCCGGAAATCTTCCGGAATTCCACTGTTTTTTTGGTACTTCACATATTGGTTGATCCCATAGATCCGTGTATTTACTGTTGCAGGCCGGTATTTTTTCAAAAGCTCTCTTTTATAGTCCTGTAATTCGTCTACGGTCAGCTCCTGATGATTTTTATAAAATTCCCGCACAGACGCCGCATATACCCTTACCGTATTTTCCGACGCTCCATTTTCTGAAAGCATGCTTTTAAATTCTTCGATCCGATCCTCCGGGAGCAGGGAGTTTCCATTGTTCACATTCATCCCATATGTCTCCTTTCACCAGTCTACTACCTTATTTACGATCCTGTATTGCTCCGCGCTGCTTCTGCGCAGATAAATCCGCGTAGTTTCAATGCTCTCATGTCCCAAAAGATCTGCCAGCAGAGAAATATCCCCGCAGGCTTCAATAAAGTTTTTGGCGAACCGGTGGCGGAAAGAGTGGGGGTACATTACCTCCGGATCCAATCCATACCGTGCGGCAAAGGTTTTCAACCGCGAGCGTATGCCCGAGGGAGTAATAGGAGCTCCAAAGCGGTTTAAAAACAGGGCTCCATCTGTACGGGCTGTAAAGTCATCCCATTTAAAAAAGGCTTTTCGAAGATTTGAAGGAATATAAATCCTCCTCATCTTATCCCCTTTGGAATACAGATCCTTAAAACCGCAGTGTACATCCCCTACCTGAAAGGTTACAAGCTCGCTGACCCTGACTCCGGTAGCTGCCATAAGACGAACGAGGAAATAATAGACCATTTCCTCATCCTCTAAAAGCCTCTGTTTCAGATATTCATAATCGGCCTGACTGATAATCTTATCCAGCCAGGTTTTCTGCTGGATCCGTATCATGGGGGCAGGAGAAGACCGGAGCTTTTTATCTTCTATAAAACAGTTTATTGCCCTGAGTCTTAAGTTTACAGTCTGGGGCTTATAATGCTCAAGCAGATAAACCTTGTAAAGCTGCAGATTTCTGGAAGTAAGCTGGGGATAGAGCCTGTAAAACTGCTCCACAGCATAGCGGTAAACGCAGATGGTGTTATCGGACATATTTTTCTCCTGAAGGTGCTCCAGGAAAACCTCCAATCCCCGGACAGATGATGATTTTGTAATCGCATTCATAATGAATCCTCCTTTTTTCATCCATCCTAGACCGATTTTTTAGAAAATGTAAGTGTGGGGGCTGGATAGCTACCAGGTTACGATAGAATCAATGATCTCACGCTGTTCCTGGGAAGATTTTGTCAGATAGATCCGCGTGGTTTCAATACTTTCATGTCCCATCAGATCCGCAAGCAGAGCAATATCATTGCAGCGGGCCAGGAAATTTTTAGCGAACCGGTGGCGGAAGGAGTGTGGATATACTGTTTCCTCCGGAATATCATACTGTCTGGCACGGAGCTTAAGCTGGCTGTTGATCCAGCGGGGAGAAACGGCTCCGCCTTTTCGGTTGCGGAACAGAAAACCGGATCCCATGTTCTGCGAGTCCATCCACCCGGAAGCTTCTGAACAGAGATAGTCGGGGAAATAAATCCTGCGCACCTTTCCGCCTTTTGTATACAGATCCATATATCCAAGCTGTATATGCTCCCGTTTGATCTGGATCAGCTCACTGACTCTGGCTCCAGTACAGGCCAGGAACCGCACTGCAAAATACCATTTCATATCCCGGTCTTTTTTCAGATTGTCTATAAGCTTTTCATAATCCTTTTCTGAAATAATATTATCCAGAAATGGAGGATTCTGGCTGCGGATTACGCCAAGGCGGAAATTTTTTTCCGGAAGTGTCCATTTCCCACTTGTTTCATAAGAGTTTTTACACTCAGAACAGTAAGCCAGAAAGCGGTTTATACCATAGATCCGGCTGTTTACGGTAGAAATTTTATAGTGCTCCATCAGATACCGTCTGAATGCATCCAGATTCTCTGCGCTGATTTCTCCATAGAGCCTGAAAAAGAGCCGGAGAGCAGCCAGACAGCTGTCAACGGTGTGTTCTGATGCCCCATGCTCCTTCAGATACAGGATAAATTCCTCCTCCGGTTCCTTCGGCTTTTTTCGTTGTCCCATGATACATCCCGCCTCCTACCAGTTTACGACCTGATTGAAAATCCGCGCCTGCTCAGTGCTGGTCCGCCGCAGATAAATTCGGGTAGTTTCAATGCTTTCATGTCCAAGAAGATCGGATAAAAAAGAAATATCTCCGCCGCTTTCAATAAAATTTTTGGCAAACCTGTGGCGCAGTGAATGGGGATATACAACTCTTGGGTCAAGTCCATAGCGGCATCCAAGTACCTTTAACTGTTTGCGTACTCCTGAGACAGACATACGGCATCCGCTGTGATTCAAAAAAAGAGGCCCCTTTTTTCGGCCTTCATTGGAAAGCCAGTCCTTCAGCCTGATTTGCAGTCCTGACGGAATATATACACGCCTTATTTTATTGCCTTTTGAAATGATGTTCCGGTATCCGTGGGCGACGTCTTCGCAGTTAAATTCCACCAGTTCGCTGACCCGTACGCCTGTGGCTGCGATCAGACGCACGATATAGTAAAAGGTCAATTGTTCATCCTCCAGAAGCCGTTGCTTCAGATACTCATAGTCTCCCTGGCTGATCACATATTCGGTATATTTTTTTTGTTGAATTTTTAAAAGCTGCGTATTCATATTTTCTTTTTGCTGGAATCTGAGAAATGAATTCAGAGCACGTATTCTGGCATTTACAGTCTGCGGACGGTAGTGATCGATAAGATAGGCTTTGTAAAGGCTGATATGTTCCGGGGTGATCTCGCCGTACCGTTCAAGAAAATCCTTGGCTCCGAACATGTAAGAGGAAATCGTATTTGGGGACATATCACGGTTTTGAAGAAAGATTTGAAAGGCGGTCAGCGTTTCCGCCATGGCGTCTTTCCCTGTGACATTAGATGGCAGCTGTTTCATGCTGTGCCTCCTTAAAATAAATTTTGAAAATGATAATATCACAGATACAATTGAAAATGAAATAGTCAAATTGTTAATAAAGTACAAAAAATATATAAAAATAGTATATTTGTCATCTGTTTTATGAAAATTTAACAAAGATAGACAAAAATAAACAAAACTGTCATCTTATGTGTCTGAAAAAAGGCATGAGAACGATTCTCCCATGCCTTTCTATTTTGTCGGTATTTGATTTTGTTTTATTCAGCTGTCTCAGGAGCAGCTGCATCCTGCTGCCATACACCGTTTTCATCTACATAGAAGCCGTCCGGCGTAGTAGTATCCTTTAACATCCAGCCGTCCTCGTTGAGATAATACCATTTTCCGTCCGGATCCTGTTTCCAGCTGTTGGTGAGATAAGAGCCGTCAGACTGCCTGAATTTCCAGCCGATATCGACAGGCTCCCAGCCGGTTGCGACGCCGGGCCCCAGATTTACAGTTTCTTTTACAACCGTAGAAGCATTCCCGTCCCATACGCCGTTTTCATCTACATGATATCCGTCCGGAGTATCTGTATTTACAGCCATCAGGGCCGCCATATTGAAGTAATAGTATTTTCCGTCTGTATCCTGGAACCAGGAGTTTGCCAGATAATAGCCGTTCTTCTGGATGTAGCGCCAGCCGTCCGTATCCTGGAACCAACCTGGCATATAGGACACGCGCTTGCCTTCCGGCGTTACATAATGGCCGTCCGGCGTAACGGTATCCTTAAGCATTACTCCGCGTTCATCCATGTAATACTGCTCATCTTCCAGAGTAAGCCAGCCATTTGTAATATAGGTTCCATCGGGCTTTAAGTATTTTTTCGAGCCGTCTGCTTCTGTCTGCCATCCGGGAGTAACCGTACCATTGTAAGCGCCGGCATCGGAACCATCTACATTGATGAGGTATTTGCGTACCTCCGGCGGGAGAGAAGAGGTGTCAGTGCCGTTGGGAAGATGGACTACATTGATATAGCGTTTATCCGTATCCAGATTTTTATTATTAGTTTTAAGGATGATCTGGAGCACCGGTTGAGTGCCTTCCGGCAGACTTCCCCAGTTTTCAGGAATCGCCCAGACTCCATCGGTATTTACCAGATCCGGCACAGTACCCCATGGTCTTGCATAGGTCATGGGATCAAAGGTATAGGCATAATCATAGCCTCTGTTTAAGATCACATTGCTTTCAGTAATGGTATTTCCGCCTACAAGAATTGCAAAATAATTTCCATTTCCGCAGTCAATGGGACGCCATTCAAAGAGATACGCGCCGCAGTTTTCCATAGATGTACTGGAAAAGGATGTATTTACGGCAGCAAAAGCCGGAAGAGAAGAGGACGCAGCCATCACAGCGGCCAGTCCAAAGCACAATAAACGTTTTCTGATCATGAAAAGCCTCCTTTTGGTATCATTTTGAAGGGTATATTGAAATATAAAAAGAAGCGCTACAGCTAACATATCTCTATATCAGCTATAACGCTTCCCCCTTATGTCATATTAAATCTGACTGAATGTTGATCCGAAGATTAGTCCTCAACGTAGATAGCAACAATGCTGTTCTCGCCGTTAGCCTTCTTCTCGGTTACATAGTAGTAATCGCTGCCGTCCTTGTTCTTGCCCTTGCCATCAACGATCTTACCGGAAGTATTTACAAGGATGTACTCCTTCTTGTCGCCCTTGGAATTAGCCTCGGTCTTGTAGGTGATGGAGTATGCCTCGGACAGATCCTCAGCCTTCTTGGTGTTACCGTTTCCGATATTTACAGCCTCATTACCATTCTTGCCGTCTAACTCATCCTTAACAACTACGCCTTCAGCGTTCATGAACTCCTTAGCGTCATCCAGCTTGCGGTAGGTGCTGTACTCAGCCTTGCCGTCAGCATTTACATGAGTTGTCTTCTCAACAACGATGTACTTGTCATCGGAATCAGCCTTTAACAGCATACCGGACTGGTACAGCTTGTCATCTTCCTCACCAGTTACACCAGCACCCTTGTTGCCGCCGGACTTCTCGAAGTAGAAGTTGTGGTTCTCGCCGTCGATCTCAACGTTGGTCTTGTTGGTTCTCATAGCGCCGTCATCTCCGTCACCGAAGTAGAAGCACTTGTAGCCTTCTGGCTCATAGAACTCAGCTGCGTGATCAAGGAAGTCATCCTCGTTATCGAAGTTCCATGTATCATCATCATCAGCGTATACGCTCAGGCTCTGGTTGTCAGCATCTTCCTTGATGAACTTCAGGCCATTCAGCATACGGCCGTCGTTACGGAATGCATACTTCTTGCCCTTGATGGTCTTGAACTCGCCTGCGTACAGGTTGCCGCTGCCATCTGCATAGTACCAGAAGTCCTCGTCATCGTTGTACTTATCTTCGTTCAGGAACTCAGCAGGAACTACCTTGAACCAGCCCTTGCTTACACGAGCACCGTCTTCAACACTGCTGAAGTACTTCCAAGACTCGGTATACTTGGAATCGAATGCCTTACCTGTGATTACCTCTGCGGAAGAAGCTACGCTGGAAGTAAATGCCTGAGGATTGGTACCCAGATCTTCTTCATCCAGAGACCACTCAGCTACCATTGCGCCGTACTCGTCAAATGCATACTTCTTACCATTGATGGTCTTATCCTTGGTTCTGTCGCCGTCCTCAGCGAAGATCTTCTTACCATTGGACTTGAAGTAGAACCAACGTGTCTGATCCTCATCATCGTTGAATGCAGCAGCAGTGTACTTGTAGTCATCTGTTGTTGCCTCATCGTATGTGATGTCAAGCTGTAACCAACCAGTGGTCATAGCACCGTCATCTTCGCCGCCGAAGTAGTAAACGCCTTCCTTGAAGCCGTCACTGTCTGTATCGTCAACGCGCTCTGCGCTGTCTTCGTCAACCCAGCCGTACAGCATCTTACCTTCGTCATCGAAAGCGTACTTCTTACCGTTGATGGTCTTTAAGGAAACCTTATCGTTGTCACCATTGGTTAAAGCCTTGC